>Ga0160472_100168_pt1 | contig 90788 bp, 90 predicted proteins | sample HID1973M_E11MG_FD_108267 | JGI IMG/M metagenome (GOLD analysis project Ga0160472, IMG submission 108267) | Enriched mosquito-associated microbial communities from UW Madison campus, WI, USA - HID1973M_E11 MG | ecosystem: Host-associated > Arthropoda: Insects > Digestive system > Unclassified ... | reverse complement strand
CGATTATTACGATGGCTCCGATTTCGTGGTGTCGGGTTCGGATTCGACCTCATGGGGCATTCAGGCGGTGCAGAGCTTCGATGATCTGAGCCTGCAGGCCTATCTGGGCTATCGGGTCTATTCCTTCGAGGACGATTCCGACGCAGATTACGAGGACATCTCCTCGCTGCTGATGGGGGTGACATGGAAGTTCTGAGCGGCCGGACGCTGCAAAAATTTTGGCCAGATTGAACCGGATCGCTTTCACTGCGGGATCACAGGCATCATAACCGACATTGATGCCCGCCCGGAGGGAAACCACCCGATATGACCCCGATCGAACTGGATGCGTGTGAGGGGCACCGCATCGTCTTTCATCCCTTCAACCCTGCAGATGACAGGGTGCTTGTCTGCTTCTCCCCGCAAGGAGCAGGCAAGGAGCCGCCGGGCTGGGGTTCCGCGGTCTGCGAAAGGAATGGCTGGAACCATCTCTTCGTGGGCAAGGCCCGTCATACGAATTTCGCCTCCCTGCCGCTGGAGCGTTTCGTCGAGCGGGTCGCGCCGGTGCTGCGGGGCAGGGACGTGATGGCCTATGGGACCAGCGCGGGCGGGAATGCCGCCCTCTACTATGGCGGCGCGATCGGGGCGCGGATCCTCGCGGCCTCGCCGCGCGACGGTCGCAGCCCGGTCGATCACAAGATACCGGTCGCGACCGCGATCGCTTCCCCGAGGGGTGCGACCTTTGTTCATGATCTGCGGCAGGTGCGCGATTCACGCATGGTGGGAGAGTGGGTCACGCGGCATTATCCCGGCGCGCCACGCATCAATATTCCCAACTCGGGCCATCAGGCGCTGGAGCGGTTGAAGCGGGCGGGGACGCTGTCCTATCTGCTCAAGACCTTCGTGGCGGGCGAGAGGATCGACCCGGAACGCCTGAAATTCCCGCCCGGAACGGCGGAACGACGTGACGACGATGTTGTCGAAGCCGGCATCACGCAGGACTTTGCCCGAGTGCTGGCGCTGCTGGGCGACGATGACGCGCTAATCCTGCGACCGCGTTTTCTGGCGCTGTATCTGGCCGCCGCGCGACAGGTCGACGAAGCCGCGCCGCGCCAGAGGGTTCAACGGCTTCTGCAAGCCGGGTGCATTGATGTCGAGGCGCTGGGTGGACGGGCGACGAGGGATCTTCACGCCATCCTGAACCAGTAGCAGGGACCGGGATGCGATGTTGTGAGGTGCGGGGAACAGGGCTAGGCTGTGCCCAGGAACATCGCATCCTCAGGCAACCGCAGATGAAAGGTTAACGCCATGATCTCGCGCTCTCGTCGCAATCTCCTGAAACTGGCACTTGTCGCAGGCACCGCTCCGCTGCTTGGCGGCTTCGCGCGTCAGGCCTTCGCGGCCGATCGGCCCTATGCCCCCGCCGCAGGCGATTGGCGGCGGTTCGAGACGCGGACCCTAATCGAATTGCCGCAGGGCGAGGGGCAGGCTCAGGTCTGGCTGCCGGTTCCCTCGCTTTCGACGGATTACCAACGCAGCCTTGACGATAGCTGGTCCGGCAATGCCACTGCCGCCGAAATCGTCACCGACCCGGCCAGCGGCGCGAAATACCTGCACGCGACCTTCGAGGGCGGCGGCGCGCCCCGGATCGAGCTGGTCAGCCGGATCGAGACCCGCAACCGCAGCATCGACTGGAACCGGAAGTCGGACGCAACCGAGGATCCGGCGGTGCTGAAGGCCGCGCTTCAGCCGTCGGGCTACAAGCCGCTTGACGGGATCGTTGCCGAAACCGCCGGCAAGATCACCGCGGGCGCGCAAACCGATGTCGACAAGGTCAGGGCGATCTATGCGTGGATCGTGTCGAACTGCTATCGCAACATGGACACCCCCGGCTGCGGCCCCGGCGACAATGTCGCGACGCTGACGACGGCGGGGCTTGGCGGGAAATGCGCCGACCTGAACGGGCTTTTCGTCGGTCTGGCGCGGGCCTCCGGCGTGCCGGCGCGGGACGTGTTCGGGGTGCGGGTCGTGCCCTCGGCCTTCGGCTACAAGCAGCTTGGTGCCAACAGCGAAAAGATCACCGGCGCGCAGCATTGCCGGGCCGAGGTCTGGCTCTCGGGCTATGGCTGGGTGGCGATGGACCCGGCGGATGTGCTGAAGGTGATGCGCGCCGAGACCGAGACCTGGATCAAGGATCCCAAGGACCCGCTGGTCAATCAGGTCAACGCCGCGCTTTTCGGCAATTGGGAGGGGAACTGGGTCGCCTACAACACCGCCGAGGACCTTGAATTGCCGGGACGCGCGGGCAAGCTGCCCTTCCTGATGTATCCGCAGGCCAGCAGCGGCGACCGCGCGATAGACGAGTTGGACGCGAAGTCCTTCACCTACGAGATCACCGCGGCCGAGGTCTGATCCCTCCGCAAGGATGCGGGAAGCCGGCCATCGGCTTCCCGCCTGTCGGTCCTAGCGGCAATTGGCCGGGTTGACGCCAATGCCGCGCAGGCCCCAATCGGTCATCTGCGCCAGAAGCTGCTGGGCGGCGGCGTCGAAGGCTGGGACAAGGTCATTCGTCCGCGTCGATGCGGACGGGGCCGAGGCGCTGAACTGGCCCCGCGCCACCACCGTCGCATCCATCTCGCGCACCAGTTGCGCATTCACCGAAAGCTTGACGATCGCGCCCTTGCCCGCGACTTCGGCGTTGAAATCGTTGATCTCGCTGATCAGGGCATAGTCACCGGCCGTGCCCAGCGGCGCGCGCCCGACATGGGTGAAGGCGTCATAGCTGCCGAAGCCGCGCACCAGCAGGTTCTGCAAGGTGATCGGCACGGTATCGCCCCATTGCGCATCGGGCAGGTATTGCGTCTGCAGCGCCGAGGGCCGGATCATGATCCGCTCGGTGTTGAGGGTGCCGCGGCTCTTCGGCTCCTCGATCACCAGTTCGGCAAGCCGCCCCTGACCGCAGCGGCGCGGCGCGTCCGAGAGGGGGCGCAACTCGAACACGTCGCGGTTGGGACCGCCGGACAGGGCCGAGATCGCGGCACAGCCCGGCAGAAGCGTGGTTGCGGCCAGAAGGGTCAGGGTTGTCAGGCGTATCATGGCACCTCTCAGCGGCGGAATTCGGGCGTTTTCGGCCCGGTGATGATCTGGGACGGGTTGCGGCGCAACGCGGTGACAAGCTGGTTGACGTTCTGGACCAGCCCGCGCATCTCGCTCGTCATCCGCGTGACCTGCGGCAGCGCGTCGCGGGTGAAGGCCTGCACGGGCGCGCGCGCCCCTTCGATCATGCCGCGCAGGCTGGCGAAGGCGGTGTCCGCGCTGGTCGCGGCGTCGCGCAGGCGGGCGGTGATCTCGGGAATGTCCTCTGTCACCCTGCCGATGGCATCGTTCAACTGCGCGAGCGTCGCGCGAAAATCGGTGGCGACCGGGCCGATCTCGGAATTGATCACGCGATCGGCGCCGTCGAAGGCCCGCTCGGCCGAGGCGAGGGTGCGGCTGCCGACCTCCAGCGTGGCGTCGAGATTGTCCATCGTGCGGCCCGTCCGCTCGGTCAGCCGGCTTAGGTCGGCCTGAAGCGTCGTCGCGGTCTCGTCCAGCCTGCGCGTCAGGCCGCGCAGGTCGGTCGAGACATAGTCCCGCACCTCGTCCAGCGTCGCGCTGCCCGCCTCCAGAGCCGTATTGGCCTTGGCGGCGGTTTCGTTGAACCGGCCAAGCGCGGTATCGGCGTTGCCCAGCGTGGTCTCTGCCGCCGCGCCAAGGCTCTCGAGCCGCGCGCCGAAGCCGGAGATGTCCGACGCGGCCGATGCAATCGAATCCGTGGCCGAGGTCACATCCGCCAGCGCCTTGTCCAGATTGGCGCTCGACCGCTCGACATTCTCGAGGATGTTGCGCACGCGGTCCTGATTCTCCTCGCCCAGCAGGGTGGTCATCTGCTCGGCCACGGTGTTCAGGCGCGAGATCATCTCGGGGCCCTGATCGCTCAGCGTCTGCAGGGCCGAGCGGTTGGCCTCAATGGTGGGAATTTCGTCGGGATTGACCTCGCGCAGCAGCGGCGCATCGGGCGTGCCGGAGGTGATGGCGACGTTCGAGGTGCCCGTCACCCCCTGTATCTCGATCGAGGCGCGGGAATTGGTGCGGATCGGCGCATCCTCCGCCACCTCGATCCTGACGCGCACCGCGCCGTTCACATTGCCCGAAAGCCCCATGTCCACGACCTTTCCGACCGGCAGCCCGGCCAGCGCGACCTGAGACGAGACGCCCAGCCCCGACACTTCGGGGAAATATATGTCGTAATAGGCGAACTGGCGGTTCAGCTGCACCTGCGCGAACCACATCAGGAACGCCAGCAGCCCGACGAAACCCGCAAGGGTGAAGGCGCCGATCAGGACGAAGTTTGCCTTGGTTTCCATCCTGTCACTCCTTCTCGGCAACGGCGGCGCGGGCGCGGGGCCCGTGGAAATATTCATGGACCCAAGGATGATCGACCTTCAGCATCTCGGCCATGGTGCCGGTGGTCAGGACCTTTTTCTCGGCCAGAACCGCGATCCTGTCGCAACAGGCGTGAAGCGTATCGAGGTCATGCGTCACCAGAAACACCGAGAGGTTCAGCGTATCCCTCAGCGCCACGATCAGCTTGTCGAAGGCATCCGCCCCGATCGGGTCCAGCCCGGCGGTCGGCTCGTCCAGAAACACGATCTCGGGGTCAAGCGCCAATGCGCGGGCCAGCCCGGCGCGCTTCTTCATCCCCCCCGAGAGATCGGCGGGGTATTTGTCATTCGCGCTCCACGGCAGGCCCGCCATCGAGACCTTGAGCTGCGCCAGCGCCTCGCGTTCGCCATCGGCAAGATCGGGAACGGCGCGCAGCGGCACCTCGACATTCTCCTGAACGGTCAGGGACGAGAACAGCGCGCCATCCTGGAACATCACGCCCCAGCGCCGCTCAAGCGCCTCGCGCGCCGGGCCGGAAAGCTGCCCGACATCCTGATCCAACACGCGCACGGTCCCCTTGTCGGGATGGACCAGCCCGACGATGGTGCGCAGCAGCACCGATTTCCCGGTTCCCGACCCGCCGACCACGCCCAGAATCTCGCCCCGGCGCAGGTCGAGGTCCAGCCCGTCATGGACCACGTTCCGGCCGAAACGGGTGCGCAGGCCCCGGACCTCGATGACGTTCTCGGTCATATGCCGATCTCGGCGAAGAAGATCGAGAAGAGCGCGTCCATGACGATCACCGCAAAAATCGCGTTCACCACCGCCTTGGAGGTCTGGGCGCCAAGGGATTCGGCGTCCTTGCCGACCTTCATTCCGGCGTGGCAGCCGATGATGCCGATGACCAGCGCAAAGACCGGGGCCTTGCTGATCCCGGCGATGACATTGTCGACCCCGGTTTCCGAAATCAGGCGATAGCGGAACATCGAGGGCGAGATGCCCAGCTCGATCCATGCCATCGCCGCGCCGCCGACCAGCCCGGCGATATTGGCGATGAGGCCGAGGATCGGCAGGGTGATGATCAGCGCCAGCACGCGCGGCAGGATCAGGACCATGTCGGGGTCGAGGCCCAGCGTGCGCATGGCGTCGATCTCCTCGCGCATCTTCATCGACCCGATCGAAGCGGTCAGCGCCGAGGCGGTGCGCCCGGCGACAATAATCGCGGTCAGAAGGATGCCGAGTTCGCGCAGGATCGAGATGGAGATCAGCTCCACCACGAAGATCTCGGCCCCGAACTCGCGCAGCTGAAGCGCGCCCTGAAAGGCCAGCACGATCCCGATCAGGAAGGACATCAGCGCGACGATGGGCACCGCGCGCAGCCCGGTTTCCTGGCAATGATGGACCAGTGAGGTCAGGCGGAACTCGGACGGGTGCCGGATCGCCCGCGCCAAGGCGACAAGGAAGCGGCCAAGGTATTCGGCGATTTCGCGCATATAGACGAGGCCGCTGACCACGGTGCGGCCCAATGCCTCCAGCATGGCGCGCCAGCCCGAGGGGACAGGCGGCTCGGCATCGGGCTTGGGCCGGGCGCTGGTGACGGTTTCCACTAGCTTCTGCTGCGTCTCGTTCAGGCCGGTGATCTCGACCCCGTCCCGCGCGCGATCGGCGAGGTAGTTTGCCCCTGCGGTATCAAGCCGCGTCAGGCCCGAAAGCTCGATCCGGCGGATCGATCCGGTGGCTTCATGCTCGACCCGGGGCAGGGTCCAGACCGTGAAGGCACCGCCCAGCCGCAGGCTGTCACCGGTCGTCTCGACGGTCAGGCGCTGGTCGTTGGAAAGATCGTTCATCACAGTCCTTGCCGCGACGGCTATGTGCGATTCATCAGGTGATTGTCCCGCAATGTCAAATCCCTGCGCGGTCCCGGCACCTCGTTACCCCCGGCCCTGTGACAGTCCGCGCATCATCCGCACCGGCTCGGTCCGCGCCAGCCGCAGCACATGCGCCATATAGGGCTGCGCGAGGTCGTCCTCGCGCACCGCGGCATAAAGGCGGCGCAGCATCCCCTGCGGTCCCAGCGGCAGCAGCGCCAGTTCCGGGTTCCCCGCCTCGGCCCGCAGCACCCAGTCGGGCATCACCGCCACCCCGCGCCCCGAGGCGATCAGCATCAAGGCCACGGCGGTCTGCTCGACCTGCCGGTGATGGGCAGGCTCGATCCCGGCGGGGTCGAGGAATTGCGAATAGACGTCCAGCCGGGCGCGATCCATCGGATAGGTGATCAACGTCTCGCTGGCGAGGTCCGCAGGGTCGGCATAGCCCTTGGCGACCAGCGGATGGTTCGCGGGCACGACCATGGTCGGGGCATAGTCGAATAGCGGCTGGAAGGTTACGCCCGCCATCTCCTCGGGGTCCGAGGAGATCACGAGGTCCACCTGTCCCCGGACCAGCGCCGGCAGCGCCTTCAGCGCGAGGCTGGAGCGGATGTCCAGATCGACCTCGGGCCAGGCGCGGCGGAACTGGTCCAGCACCGGCAAGAGCCAGTCGAAGCAATGGTGGCATTCCATCGCGACATGGAGGCGCCCGGCCCGGCCAAGCTCGACCGCGCGGAATTCGGCCTCGGCGGCGTCGATCATCGGCAGGACCTGCTCGGCCGTGCGCAGCAGCCGCATTCCGGCGGCCGACAGCCGCAAAGGCTTGGTCTTGCGTAGGAAAAGCTCGACCCCGGCCTGTTCCTCCAGCGCCTTGATCTGATGGGAAAGCGCGGATTGCGTCAGGTTCAGCACCTCGGCCGCGCGGGCAAGCCCGCCCTGTTCGTGAATGGCGCGCAGGCTGCGCAGGTGGCGAAGCTCCAAATGCATCTTGAAGGAAACTCATCACGATCTTGAGGATTATGAATTTGTCTCACGTCCTGCGCCGTGCCACAAGCCTTGGCAGAAAAGGATACCGCCCATGATCTCGCCCGCCGTCAGCTTCGAATTCTTCCCGCCCCGCAATCTCGACCAGTCGTTTCGGTTGTGGGACACGGCGCGCGCGCTGGCGCCGCTGGCGCCGGAATTCGTGTCGGTGACTTACGGCGCGGGTGGCACCACGCGGCAGTTGACGCATGAGGCGGTGACCGCCCTTGCCAGTCATTACGGGCTGAACGTAGCCGCGCACCTGACCTGCGTTGACGCCACGCGCGAGGAGACGATGCAGATCGTCGCCGATTACGCCGCAGCCGGCGTGAACGAGATCGTGGCCCTGCGCGGCGACGCGCCGCAGGGGCAGGCGTCCTTCAGCGCCCACCCGGACGGTTTCGCGAACTCGGTCGAGTTGATCCAGGCGATCGCCTCGCGCGGGGACATGACGATCCGCTGCGGCGCCTATCCCGAGCCGCATCCCGACAGCCCCAACACCGCCGCCGACGTGGCATGGCTGAAGCGCAAGTCGGATGCGGGTGCGACCAGCGCGATCACGCAATTCTTCTTCGATGCCGAGACCTTCTTCCGCTTCCGCGACCAATGCGAGGAAGCCGGCGTGACCGCGGCGATCATTCCCGGCATCCTGCCGATCCAGAGCTGGGCCGGCGCGCGCCGCTTTGCCGAGCGCTGCGGCACCACGGTTCCGCAATGGGCCGAGGAGGCCTTTGCCCAGGCCGGGAAGGAGGGCGAGGCGCGCTTGGCCCTCGATGTCTGCGTCCGGCTGTGCGAACAACTGGTCGAGGGCGGCGTGGACAAGCTGCATTTCTACACGCTGAACAAGCCCGAACTGGTGCTGAAGGTCTGCGCCGCGCTGGGCGTGACCCCGAAGGACGCATTGCCGCACGTCGCCTGAACCCGTTCAGGCCGGGGCCGATCCGTCCTCGGCCCCGCCGCCGCGCGGCAGCCGCAGGCGCATCCGGCGCGGGGCGGCGGTCGCCGACAAACCGCCAGTCAGAGATGCGGGCCCGTCATAGGGCCGGGGAACGGATGGATGCATCCGCTCGGACAGGTCGTGCCCGACTTGGCGCGCCCTGCGTCTGAGGAAGGCCTTGCCCCAGCTGTGCCACGATCCGAGTTGCGGCGCCTGATGGTCGCAGGGATGGTGCCGGCGCCAGCCTTCGGGCAGCGGCAGGCCCGTTTCCTCGGCGCAGGACATCAGCCAGACCAGCGGCAGGTTGGCCAGCGGGCGGGCATATTCGCAGCCGCCCAATTGGCCGCCGATATCGGCATGGCAGCCGCGGAACCACATCTGTTCGACATCATCGCCGCGCGCGCCCGTCCACAGGATCGGCGCAAAGGCCTCGCGCGTTTCGTCCAGCGCCAGGGCATGGGCGCCGCGTTCGACATTGGCGGCGAGCCGTCCCTTGGCATAGTCGAAATCGGGTTCGGACACGGTCCAGAGAAAGGGCAGCCGAACGCCCAGCGACATGACCGTGTCCAAGAGGCCGACCATCCGGATCGGGACGCGGTCATGGCAGAGATCCGCGCCCGGCGGCGCGCCGCTGCGGTTGCGCCAGCAGTCCCATGCCATGGCGATGTTGCCCTCGCTCGCATGTTCGGGCCGCAGAAGGCCGATGCGGTCGATCATGTCGGCCAGCGCCGAGACGCCGATCCCGCCCCGCGAATAGCCGAACAGATAAAGCGGGTTTCCCGGCCGCCAGTGCCGCGCGAGCCAGCCATAGGCGGCGCGGATATTGTGGTCGAGCGAGTGCCCCGAGACAAGCTGGGGCAGGGTCCGCCACGCCGCCCATTGCTGGCCCGGCGCATAGTGGATCTGGACCGGGGCGGGCGTCGCCCCGAACCCGCCCGAGAGCATGGCGTGAATCCGGGCGATCGAAGACCCTTGCCCCTCGGTCAGAGAGGCGAAGGTGCCGTCCATCAGCACCACCTGGCAGATTGATGCGCTTCGCGGTTCCATGCCCCTTGGGCTAGCATGGGAACGCGACGCATAAGTTGCCGGATTATGAAAGTGACCTGACAGTCAGCTGCGCCATCTGCCCGAAGCCGTTGAAACGGGTATTGGTGACCGTCGAATATGCACCTGCCCCGTGAAAGACCAGGAAATCACCTTCCTCGATATTTCCCGGCAGGGCGATTTCCCCCGGAAGCCGGTCGACCGAGTCGCAGGTCGGGCCGAAGACGGCGCGCGGCTGCGGCTCGCCCTCGCGCGGGAGGCCCTCGGGCGTCAGCACTTCGAGGCGGTCGAGGTTGCCGATCAGCGGAAGCTCGGTCATCGCGCCATAGACGCCGTCGTTCAGGAAGACATGGCCGCCATCCCGCACCGCCTTGATGCGGGTGATCAGCGAGAAGGCGTCGGCGCAGATCCCGCGCCCCGGTTCGCAGACCAGTTCCGGGCGATCCGCGCCGAAGGCCTCGCCGGTGGCGCGGTCGATCAGGGCGAAGATCGCGGCAAGGTCGGGTTCGATCGCGCCGACCCGATGCGAGGGGAAGCCGCCCCCGACATTCAGCCGCCGCACCCGGACCCCTGCCATGCGGGCGATTTCGGCGGCAGTGGCGATGTAGCTCTCCCACGCCTGCGGATCGGTGCATTGCGTGCCGGGATGGAAGGTCAGCGAGGGGATATAGCCGCGATCCGCCACCGCGCGCAGCAGTTCCGCCGCCAACTCGGGCGAGGCCCCGAATTTCGAGCCGAAGTCATAGGCCGCGCCATGCACCGGCAGCTTGAAACGCGCCGAAATCTCGCAATCTGCGACCGGGACACGGGCGAGCAGCTTTTCCAGCTCGGTCCGGCTGTCGACCGACCATGCCTTGATGCCCGCCTCGACCGCATGGGCAATCTCGGCCTGCGAGCGGACCGGGTTGTGATAATGCCGCGCCGCATTCGGGGCCAATCGCGAGATCATGTCGATCTCGTAGGGCGAGGCGACGTCAAAGCCCCGAAAGCCCACGGAGACGAGGGTGCGGATGATCGCCTCGTCGGGATTGGATTTCACGGCATAGGTGACAAGTCCGGGGAACCCGCGCAGGAAACGCCGCGCCGTGGCGCGCAGCACGTCGGGATCGAACACCATCACCGGATTTTCCGGCGCGAGGCTTCGGATGATCTCGGCAGGGTTTTCCCAGACGATCTTGGGGCCGCGGCCCTCGGTCAGTCCCATCGGCATCTCCTTCCAGCAGGCGCTGGGTGATGAACCAAGTCTGCGCCGGTCCGGCTCCGATTGCGGCAATGAAAACTGTGGAAATGCGGGAAAATTCCGTTAAATTGACGAGATTGACAGCATTATGACAGGAGAGTTTGTGGACGAGCTTGATCGGGGCATCCTTGCCCACCTGGCGCAGGATGCGCGGCAATCCGTGGCGGTGCTGGCGCGGCGGCTGAAGGTCGCGCGCTCGACCGTGCAGGCGCGGCTGGACCGGCTGGAAACCTCGGGTGCCATTGCGGGGTACACCTTGCGGCTGGGCGACGCCGCGCGCGAGAACCGGATCCGGGCAACCTGCCTCCTGACGATCGAGCCGCGGGCGCAAGCCACGATCCTGACCCGCCTGCGCAGCCTGCCCGAGGTCGAGCGTATCCACACCACCAGCGGCAGGGTCGATCTTTTGCTGCAACTCGCCGCGATATCGACCAGCCAGCTTGACGATGTGCTGGATCAGATCGGCAGTCTGACCGGGGTCAGGTCCAGCGAAAGCCTGATCCACCTCTCGACCAAGATGGATCGCGCCACCTAGGGCTGGCTGGGTCGCAACAGCGTGACCGTGGTGTCGCCATATTTGCGCTGGTCGATCCGCTCAAGCCCCTCGACCGCCGGGGGCGGGGCGGCTTCCTCCCAGACGATCATCGCTCCGGGCGCGATCCAGCCCCCGCCAAGGGCCGAGGACAGGGCCCGTTCCCCCAGCCCCTTGCCATAGGGCGGGTCAAGAAAGACGAGGTCAAAGGCCGGGCCGCTGTTCTCGCCCAGCCGGGTCGCGTCGCGACGCCAGACATCGGTGACGTCCATCGTGCGGGTCTTGTCGATGTTCTGGCGCAGCAGCGCCCGCGCGGCGACCCCGTCATCGACGAAGGCGACCCGCGCCGCGCCGCGCGACAGTGCCTCGAGGCCGAGAGCGCCGGTGCCCGCGAACAGGTCCAGCACCCTCGCGCCGGGGATCGGGTTGCCGTGGGTGCCGTTCACCAGCAGGTTGAAGATCGACTCGCGCACGCGGTCGGTCGTCGGGCGCAGATGCGCCGCCGCATCGCCCGCGCCCACCTCGGCAAGTTTAAGTCCGCGCAGGCTGCCGCCGATGATCCGCATCACATCAGCGCCTTCAGGTCGGTGGCCCCGGCGACGGCCTCGGGCGCGGGCGATTTGCCCGCCTCGATCAGCCGCTTGCCGATCATATAGGCGCGGGCATCGTTCAGCGCGTCGACGGCGATCAGCCGCCCCTCGCGGAAATACCAGACCGAGCCGGAATGCGTCCCCGCGCCCGCCCGCGTCACCACCCGGTCAAAGCCGGTATTCAGCCCCGCGATCTGCAATTTGGCGTCGAACTGGTCCGACCAGAACCACGGCTTCGCGGCATAGTCCCGGCCCGCGCCGAGGATATTGGCGGCGACGGTTTCGGCCATGTCGATGGCATTGCCGACGCTTTCCAGCCTCGTCCGGCCGGAGGGGGCAGGGAAGCTGGCGCAATCCCCCGCCGCCCAGATCGCCGGGTCCGAGGTCCGGCCCTGCGCATCGACCGCGATGCCGTTGTCGATGGCCAGTCCCGCCGCCTCGGCCAGCGCGGTTTCGGGAAGGATGCCGATGCCGCAGATCACCAGATCGGCGGGCTGGGTCCGGCCATCGGCCAGCGCCACCCCGTCCGCGGCGGCATCGCCCGTGATCCGTTCGATGCAGGCGCCCTCGATGATCGTGACGCCATGGGCGCGATGCAGGTCGCGGATCATGTCCGCCGTCTCGGCCGAGGCGACGCGGGCGAGGATCCGGGGCGCGGCCTCGACCAGCGTGACCTCCAGCCCCAGCTTGCGGGCGACGGCCGCGGCCTCCAGCCCGATATAGCCGCCGCCGATGACCACCAGCCGGCGTCCGGCGACCAGTTCCGGCCTGATCGTGGCGATGTCCGCGAGGTTGCGCACGACATGCACGCCCGGCAGATCGCCGCCCATCCCGGCGGGCAGGCGACGGGGGCTTGCCCCCAGCGTCAGCGCCAGCGCGTCATAGGGATATTCGCCGCCCGCCGTCACGACGACGCGCCGGTTGCGGTCGATTGCCGTGGCGGGCTGGCCCAGATGCAGGGTGATGTCCTGCTCCCGCCACCATTCGGGCGCGCGCAGGGTCAGGCGATCCAGCCCCATCTCTCCCAGCAGATAGGCCTTGGACAAGGGCGGGCGCTGATAGGGGGGGACGGGTTCGTCCCCGATCACGGTGATCCCGCCCTGATGGCCCAGAGATCTGAGCTTTGCCGCCATCGAGGCCGCTGCCTGCCCCGCGCCAAGGATCACGATGTTCATTCTTTGCCCTTACTGGTTCGCCCGAGGCGCAGAGCCTATAGTCCGCCCCACATCGATGCAATTCATGGAGAACATGCATGACCATTTCAAAAGGCGACAAGCTGCCTGCGGGCAAGTTGGTGAAACTCGGCGAAAACGGCCCGGCCGAGGTCGATGCCGCCGAACTGTCGCAGGGTCGCGTGGTGATCTTTGCCGTGCCGGGCGCCTTCACGCCGACCTGCACCAACAGCCACATGCCGAGCTTCGTGAAGAATGCCGACAAGCTGCGCGAAAAGGGAATCTCGCGCATCGTCTGCATCACGGTCAACGACCCCTTCGTTGCCGGCGCATGGTCGCGCGAGACGGGCGCGGACAAGGCCGGGATCGACGTTCTGGCCGATGCCGATGGCAGCTATACCCGTGCGCTCGGCCTCAACATCGAGGGGGCAGGCTGGATCAATGGCCGCTCCAAGCGCTATGCGATGCTGGTCGACGGCGGCACGGTCGCCGAGCTCCAGCTCGAGGAAGCCGCCGGGACCTGCTCGATCTCCTCGGGCGAGTCGGTGCTGGGGCTGCTCTGAGGCCTGAGGCTGAAGAAGCCGGTGAATTGCTGCGCGGCGACCGGATCGCCGTGCAGCGCGATGAGGCCCCTTGCCGCCAGCGCGTTCGGCGGCGGCCCATAGATCGCGGCGGCAAGGTTGTTTCCGCTGCCCTCCAGCACGAAATCTCCCCGAGGCTCACGCACGGCCCGCACCTGCGGCAGGCCACCGGCAGAGATCGCGACCTCGAACCCCTCGGCCCCTGAAAGAAACCCCGCGCGCCCCGCCCAGCCGCGCGCCGCTGCCCGGTCGACGGTGGCCGAGATCGAGATCATCAATGCCGAGATGCTGATGAATTTCGACGGATCATGTCCCGGCATCATCAGCGCCCAGCGGCAAAGCTCGGTCAGGACCGGATGCAGGGCACGGCCCGCGCCGGTCAGCGTGTAGATCCCCAGCACCGCGTCATGTTCGACGATGCCGGCCTGGCCAAGCTGCGCCAGCCTTTGCGTCAGCACGCTGGCGGTGATGCCGGGCATGCCGGCGCGGATCATCTGGAAGCGCTTGGGCGCAAACATCAGCTCGCGCACGACCAGGAGCGCCCAGCGGTCGCCGATGAAATTCAGGGCATGGGCGCCAAGGCACCCTTCGTCATAGCGCAGACGCGGAGATTGGCCGATATCACTCATGTTTTCATATTAACAGTTGCTTTTTACTACTGCAAGTGCAAGCCTCCGACTCACCGGCGATTTCTTCGTCGGCAGAGGAGGACGACAGATGACCTACATTTCCGGATTTCTTCTGGCGGTGCCCACCGCGAACAAGCAGAAATATGTCGATCACGCGGTTTCCGCCTGGCCCTACTTCAAGAAGTTCGGCGCAACGCGCATGGTCGAGAATTGGGGCGTCGATGTCCCGCATGGCAAGGTCACGGATTTCTACATGTCGACCAAGGCCAAGGATGACGAGACGATCGTGTTCTCGTGGATCGAATGGCCGGACCGCGCCACCGCCGATGCGGCCTATGAGAAGATGATGTCCGATCCCGACATGCAGAAGATGGGCGAGATGCCCTTTGACGGGATGCGGATGATGTGGGGTGGTTTCGACCCCGTCGTCGACGTGAACTGAGGGGCGGGCCATGTATCACGGCAAACCCTGCTGGTTCGAGCTTTCGACGGCCCGTGGCTCCCTTTCCGATGCCGACACTTTCTATCGAGAGGTGTTCGGCTGGTCGGTCGCGGATGCCGGAATGCCGGATTTCACCTATCATCTGGCCAGCCATGGCGGCGACATGATCGCCGGGCTGATGGACATGCCGCCCGACTGCGCCGAAGTCCCGCCGTTCTGGATGGTCTATTTCGACGTGGACGACGCGGATGCGGCGGCCCACAAGGTCACGGTGCTGGGCGGCAAGGTCTTTCGCGAGCCGGCGGATATTCCCGGCACCGGACGCTTCGCCATCCTGACCGACCCGCAGGGCGCTGCCTTCGGCGTGCTGGAGCCCAAGCCGATGGACCCGCAGCCTCCGGTCGAATCCGGTGCGTGGAACCAGCAGAAGGAATCGCATGGCAACTGGATCGAGCTGATGTCGACCGATCCCGCTGCCGCGCTCGACTTCTATGCCGAGCTGTTCGGCTGGACCAAATCCTCGGCCGTCGACATGGGAGAGATGGGCACCTACCAGCTCTTCGCATTTCACGGGGCGGATATCGGCGGGATGATGGGTTTGGGCGGCTCTCCGGTGCCGTGCTGGCTGCCCTATTTCGGGGTCAATGGCGTCGATGCCGCGATCGAACGTATCCGTGCCGCCGGGGGCGAGATCCTGCATGGCCCGGTCGAGGTGCCGGGCCCCGCCTTCATCGCCTTTGCGCGTGATGCGCAGGGGGCGCATTTCTCGGTCGTCGGGCCGAAGGAGGCAACGTGATGCTGCGCGCCCTCTGCCTTGCCCTCGCCTTTGGTGCAGCCATGCCCGCGCTGGCGCAGGATCCCGCGCAGATCCCGCGCGGGCAAAAGGATTACCACGCGGCCGCGGCGGGCAGCTATAACCTCGACCCCTATCACAGCGCGGTCATCGCGCGGGTCGGGCATCTGGATTTCTCCTACAGCGTGTTCCGCTTCGACAAGGTCACGGGGTCGCTGGAATGGAATCCCGACGATCCCCCGGCCAGCAAGCTGTCGGTCGAGGTTGAGATCGCCTCGATCTCGAACCCGGTCGAGGGCTTTGCCGAAATCCTGCTCGGCCCCGACTATCTGGACGGGGCGGCGCATCCGACCGCCAGTTTCACCGCCGAAAGCTTCGTGGCGGAAAGCAATACCAGCGGCACGGTTTCGGGTCCGCTGACCATCATGGGCAAGACCCATCCCGCGACCTTCCGCGCCGAACTGGTCGGCGCGGGCAGGGGCTATACCGGGGACGAGAACGGCAACCCGGTGATCCGCGACCTGATCGGCCTGCGCGCCGAGACTGAGATCGACCCGCAGGCTTACGGCCTGAGCGCATTCTTCACCGCGCCGATCCCGATCGAGATCGACGCGGAATTCGCCCGAAAGGAGTGAGAGATGACCGTGGTTATCACGACCTATGACTGGGTGCCCGAGATGGCGCGGGGCTATGTCCGGGATCTGAGGGTCCGCTGGGCCTGCGAGGAAGCCGGCCTGCCCTATGAGATCGAGACGACGAGCGTGCGCGAAAAGACGCCCCAGCACTATGCGCGCCAGCCCTTCGGTCAGGTCCCGATGCTTCAGGACGGCGAGCTGTCGCTGTTCGAGAGCGGCGCGATCCTGCTTTATCTGGCCGAAGGGTGCGACGCCCTGATGCCGCAGGGCCGCGCTGGCCGGGCCGAGACGCAGCAATGGCTGATCGCGAGCCTCAACAGCCTTGAACCCGTGGTGATGGCGCTGGTCATCGCGCGGGTCTTTGACGGCAACGAGGCCGCCGCCGCGCTGGTCCTGCCTCGCCTGCATGAGCGCCTGCGGCAACTGGTTCCGGTGCTGGAGGGGCGCGAGTTCATCGCCTGCGACCGCTTCACCATCGCAGACATCATGCTGGCCGAGGTGCTGCGGATCGTGGACAGCATCGGCGAGCTTCAGCCCTATCCGGTGCTGGCGGCATATCTGGAACGCATGACCGCGCGCCCGGCATTCCGCCGCGCCCATGCCGCCCAGCTTGAGCATTTCGCGGAAGCCGCGTGATGCTGACGCTTTATGGCCATCCGCTGTCCTCCTATACCCAGAAGGTGCTGATCGCGCTTTACGAGACGGGCGCGCCCTTCACCTTTCGGATGATCGACCTTGGCAATGATGCCGACCGCGCCCTGATGGCCTCGATCGAGCCGATGGGGCGGATGCCGGGACTGCGGGACGATGCGGGCGGCGTCACGCTCTCGCAATCCTCGGTGATGATCGAATATCTCGACCGTCACCATCCCGGCCCGCAGCATTTGTTGCCGCCCGACCCGGACGAGGCGCTGGCCGCCCGGCAATGGGACCGTTTCTTCGATTTCCAGGTCATGCAGGTGATGCAGCAGATCGTTGATGCGCGGCTGTTCATGGAGCCGGGGGCGGAGGGCGCGATCACGACATTCGCGCATGGCAAGCTCGATCTGGCCTATGCCGCGCTGGACCGCCATCTGACCGGCCGAGACTGGGCGGCAGGGGGCTACGGTCTGGCGGAATGCGCGGCCTCTCCGTCGCTGTTCTATGCCGGGATCCTGCACCCCTTTGACGGGTATCCCGCCCTTTCCGCCTATTTCGAGCGGCTGGTGGAACGGCCCTCCTTTCACCGCGCCCGGACCGAGGCGCTGCCCTGGCTGAAGTATTTTCCGTTTTCCGACATCGTTCCGGCGCGCTTCCTGCCCTAGCGCCTCTTGGCCTTTTGTCTGCGTTTCGCTATCCCCTTTGCGATCAAAGGGGTGACCAGATGGCCATGGAAAAGAACTTCGACGCGACCACCGCCGAGGCGCGGATCGCGGGTGAATGGGCGGCGACCAATGCTTTCGCCGCAGGTGCCAACGCGAAACCGGGGGCCGAGAGCTTCTCGGTCGTGATTCCGCCGCCAAACGTCACCGGCAGCCTGCATATCGGTCACGCGCTGAACAACACCCTTCAGGACATCCTTGTCCGGTGGCACCGGCTGCGCGGTTTCGACACGCTGTGGCAACCCGGACAGGACCATGCCGGCATCGCGACCCAGATGGTGGTCGAGCGCCGCATGGCCGAGCGGCAGGAGCCGAACCGCCGCGAGATCGGACGCGAGGCCTTCCTGAAGAAGGTCTGGGACTGGAAACAGGAATCGGGCGACACGATCATCGAGCAGTTGAAGCGCCTCGGCGCGTCCTGCGACTGGTCGAGGAATGCCTTCACCATGTCTGGCGCCCCCGGCGCGCCTGCGGGCGAGGAGGGGAATTTCCACGATGCCGTCATCAAGGTCTTCGTGGACATGTACAACAAGGGCCTGATCTATCGCGGCAAGCGGCTGGTGAACTGGGATCCCCATTTCGAGACCGCGATTTCCGATCTCGAGGTCGAGAACCGCGAGGTTCCCGGCCATATGTGGCATTTCAAATACCCGCTGGCAGGTGGCGCGACCTATGAATATGTCGAGCGCGATGAGGACGGCAACGTCATCCTGCGCGAGACCCGCGACTATATCAGCATCGCCACCACCCGCCCCGAGACGATGCTGGGCGATGGCGCGGTCGCCGTTCACCCCGATGATGCCCGCTATGCCCCGATCGTGGGCAAGCTGGTCGAGATCCCGGTCGGTCCCAAGGCGCATCGCCGCCTGATCCCGATCATCACCGACGAATACCCGGACCCGGATTTCGGCTCGGGCGCGGTCAAGATCACCGGCGCGCATGACTTCAACGACTATGGCGTCGCGACCCGCAACAATATCCCGCTTTACGCGCTGATGGACGGCAAGGGTGCGATGCGTCAGGACGGCCTCGGCTACGCCGAAAGCGCCGAGATCGCGACCCGCGCCGCGGGTGGCGAGGATGTGGGCGATGTCTCGAACGTGAACCTCGTCCCCGAGGATCTGCGCGGCCTTGACCGCTACGCTGCCCGCAAGCTGGTCATCGAACAGATCAATGCCGAGGGTCTGGCCGTCACCTATCTCCACAAGGAAATCGACAAGGAGACCGGGGCCGAGCATCTGGAACGCCGCCCGCTGGTCGAGGCGAAGCCGATCATGCAGCCCTTCGGTGACCGCTCGGGCGTGGTGATCGAGCCGATGCTGACCGACCAGTGGTTCGTCGATACCGCAAGGATCGTCGGCCCCGCGCTGGATGCCGTGCGCACGGGCGCGACCAAGATCCTGCCCGAGCAGCATGAGAAGGTCTATTTCCACTGGCTCGAGAATATCGAGCCCTGGACGATCAGCCGACAGCTATGGTGGGGCCACCAGATCCCGGTCTGGTATGGCCTTGACCTGCGGCTGGAAGGTCAGGTCGATGACGACCATGACGGCGCGCTGGACGATGTCGAGATCTTCGCCCTGCTCGAAGAAGGGCTTGTCCATCGCGACGAGATCCACCACGCCGCCCCGAACTTCGCCGAGGTGGTCGAGCAGTTCCGCGACAGCAATGCAAGCCTGCCGCAACCGCTGGAAATCGCCCGCGTGATCGAGGTCGCCGATCGCGAGGCGGCCATCGACGCCTTCGCGCAGGGTCTGGCCGATTACAACCTGACGCAAGACCCGACCAAGCTGGTCTATCCGGTCTGGCGCGATCCCGACGTGCTGGACACCTGGTTCAGCTCGGGCCTCTGGCCGATCGGGACGCTGGGCTGGCCGGAGGACACGCCGGAGCTGCGCAAGTATTTCCCGACCTCGACCCTGATCACCGGCTTCGACATCATCTTCTTCTGGGTCGCCCGGATGATGATGATGCAGCTTGCCGTCGTGGGCGAGGTGCCTTTCCGCACCGTCTATGTCCATGGCCTCGTCCGGGACGAGAGGGGCGCGAAGATGTCGAAGTCGAAAGGCAACGTCATCGACCCGCTGACCCTGATCGACCAGTTCGGCGCGGATGCGCTGCGCTTCACCCTGACCAGCATGGCGGCGATGGGCCGCGATCCGAAGCTGGGGCCGAAGCATGTCGAGGCGAACCGCAATTTCGTCACCAAGATCTGGAACGCCACCCGCTTTGCAGAGATGAACGGCGTGCGTGGCGGCGTCGCCCGTCCCGCGCCCAGCCATGTGGTGAACCGCTGGATCATCGGCGAGGTCGCGCGCATCCGCATCGCGACCGACGAGGCGCTGGCCTCCTATCGCTTCAACGATGCGGCGACCGGGCTTTACGCCTTTGTCTGGGGCAAGGTCTGCGACTGGTATGTCGAATTCTCGAAACCGCTTTTCGACGCCGAGCATCGGGACGAGACGCTGGCCACGATGGGCTGGGTGCTGGACCAATGCTATACCATGCTGCACCCGATCATGCCCTTCGTCACCGAGGAGCTTTGGGCGCTGACCGGCGACAGGCCGAAGATGCTGGTCCATGGCGACTGGCCGGAATTCGGCGCGGAACTGATCGATGCCGAGGCGGACCGCCAGATGAACTGGGTGATCTCGGTGATCGAGAACATCCGCTCGGCCCGCGCCCAGATCGGCGTTCCGGCCGGAGCGCGTCCCGACCTGATCGTGACCGAGGCCGACGAGGCGGCGCGCGAGGCGCTGGCCGCGAACGGCCCGCTGATCGAGCGGCTCGCGCGCGTGAATGCCCCGACGGAGGGCAGCATGGGGCCCGGCATGATCTCGGTCGCGGCGCTGGGGGCGAGCTTTGCCCTGCCGGTCGGCGCGATGATCGACGTGAGCGCTGAGACCGCGCGGTTGGAAAAGGCGGCGGGCAAGGCCGAGAAGGATGCCTCGGGTCTGCGCGGGCGGCTTTCCAATCCCAAATTCGTCGAGAACGCCGAAGCCGAGGTGATCGAGGAGACGCGCGGGAAGCTGGCCGCGATCGAGGACGACATCGCCCGCATTCGCGTGGCGCTGGGGCAATTGGCGGCCATGTGATCCCGACTGCCGCGCCGCTTTCGGTGGCGCGGTCGGAATGGGTATTTGGGAAACAGTGAAATCAGGGCCGTGCGAGGAGCGCGGCCCTGATCGTTTCGGCGATCATCGCGGGGACTTCGGGGGCCAGCCCGACCGGGGGGAGGAGGATGCCCCGGAACCCGGCCCGTGAAAGGGCGCGGGGGAGGTCGTCGGTTACATGTTCCGCGCGGGTCGCGAAGAGCGGCAGGCAGATCGAGCGCAGCGGCAGGTCGCGCGCGGCATCGGCGAGGAAGGGGGCTTCCTCGACAAAGCCGCAGGTCGCGGTCAGCGGGTGGAGGTCGCGGGCCATCTTGCGGGCCGCCTCGGACGGTGCGCGGGAGCGGCCCGATCCATGCGCGGCGAGGAGCACATGGGTTTCATCAAGCGGCCAGCCCTGCGTCTCTGCGGCGCGGGAAAGCAGCAGGCGGCAGAGTGTGGGCAGGCCGGGATCGCTGCCGAAGGGCGGCAGGATCGCCGTGGCCTCTGCGCCTGCCAGTTTCAGCCGGCGCGGCAGTTCGCTGCGGGTGAACCAGCCTTCGGCCATGAACATGGGATAGACCAGCCGCGCGCCCGCTGCCCGGTCGAGCGCCCCCGGCATCGCGAGCGTCGCGCCCTCGACCCGCGCCTCGGGCAGGTGCAGGGCGACCTCGGCAGCCAGCGCCTCGACCGCCTGCTGCTGGGGGCCGGGATTGCTGGGCTGGCCGTGGGCGACGATCAGGACGTCAGGCACGGAAGGCGGCGGCGAAGGGCTCGGGGATCGCAAATTCGCTGAGGGCGCGGGTGCGGGCGGCTGCCGACATCTTGCGCGCGGTCTTTTCGACGATGCGCTGCAATTCCTGCGGGTCGCGACCCTCGGCGAAGGGGCCGAGATACCAGCGGATGAAGGTGAAGCAGGCCACGTCCTCCAGCGCCTGCACGTCCTCGTCCCGCTTGATCCCCTGCTTGGTCAGCATCCGTTCCGCATGGGCGACCTCCTCGGGATCATAGCCCGCATCCCGCATGATGGCGGAGATACGGGCGGCGTGACGGCGGCCCTGCTCGGTCCGCCAGGCCAGATAGCCGGGCCGATCCATCGGGTAATCGGCGCGGGGCAGGGTCCAGCGCTCGATATGCTGGCCGCGGCAGGCGATGCGCAGGGGTTCGGTCGCGTCGGGATAGAGCGCCTCCTGCTCGGCCGTCATCCGCTGGCCGTAGAGCAGGGCTTCGGGCTGGCCCTCGGATCGGGCGGGATCGGCGGAATTGGCTCGGTCGATGGCGGCGAAGGCTGTCTGGACTCGGGTCATGCGGGTTCCTTTTTTCAGGACATCATGCCTCAGGCAGGTCTGGCGTCAACGCGGTTGGGCGGTTTCACCCGGCACATGGAAGCTTTCGGGAATGCGGTCCCGCCCCTCGAGGATCAGATCGGCGAGCATGGCCGCAATGGCGGGGGCCATGGCAAGGCCGATCTTGAAGCCGCCATTCGCCACATAGTGACCCGGCCTGCCCGGCCAGGGGCCGACGATCGGGGCGCGGGATTTCGCGCGCGGCCGGATTCCGGCCCAGCGGTCCACGACCGGGGCGTCGCGCAGGATGGGGCAGATGTCGCGGGCCCGCGCGATCAGGGCGTCGAGTTGCCCGTCGGTCCCGGTATCCGTCACGTCGCGCTCGGAGGTCGAGCCGATCGCCACCGTGCCATCGGCATGGGGCACGATGTGCAGGGCGTCGGCGAAGACCTGCGGCGCATCGGCATGGTCGCAGCGCAGCAGCGCGGATTGTCCCTTGACGCCGCCGCCGCCGAAAGGGGTAAGGCCCGCAACACCGGTGGCCCAGATCGCGGGGGCATCCGGGGCAGGGGTGCCCTCGACGATCTCGCCGCCCCCAGCGCGAATGGCGGCGGCCAGCGCGGCGACGGCCTGACGCGGGCTGATCCGCGCCGTCAGCCGGTCGACCAGCCAAAGGCCGGAGGGCGAGGCGGGCAGCAGATCGCCCGCCGGTTGTTGGGTTAGCTCCATCCGCGCCCATTCGGGCCAGTTGAGCTTCGCCGCCTCGATCCGCTCGACCATGCGCGCCTTGGCGCCCTCGGGCACTGGCTGGATCCGGCCGGACCGGGCATAGCCGGGATCAAGCCCGCCCGCAGCCGCCACCCCCGCCCACCAACCCGGCGCGGCGACCAGCGCATCAAGCTGGATCTGCTTCTTGGCGTTCCAGTTCTCGGGCGCGTGGGGGGCCAGCGCGCCGACATGCCCGCCCGAGGCGCCCGAGCCGATCCGTCCGGCCTCGAACACCCGAACCGGCTGGCCGCGGCGCAAAAGCTCCCACGCGCAGCTAAGGCCGAATATGCCCGCGCCCGCCACCGTGATCTTTCCGCTTGCCATGCCGGCACCCCTGTCCCATCTGCGTCAGGCAAGGAGTTAGCGCGGATGACGGAACACGACCAGAGCGGGGCCGATCTTGACTGGCGCGACGGCGCGATTCCGGTCTCGCGCCGTTTCGACGATCCCTATTTCAGCCTGAACGGCGGGCTGGCCGAGACGCGGCATGTCTTTCTGGCCGGAAACGACCTGCCCGCGCGGCTGCATCCGGGCTTTCACGTCGCCGAGCTCGGCTTCGGCACGGGCCTGAACCTGCTGGCGCTGGCCTCGGTCGCGACCTGCTGGGTTCGCTTCACCAGCTTCGAGGCCTATCCGATGAGCCTTGGAGAGCTTGCCCGCGCGCATGCCGCCTTTCCCGATCTGGCCGAACTGGCCGGAGAGCTGCGCGCCGGCTGGCCCGCGCGCCGCTTCACGATCGGCAAGGTCGAGGCCCGGATCATCGAGGGTGACGCGCGTGACGCGCTGCCCCTGTGGCAGGACAGGGCGGATGCCTGGTTCCTCGACGGCTTCTCTCCGGCCAAGAACCCCGAGCTTTGGGGCGAAGACCTGATGACGGAGGTGGCGCGTCACACCGCGCCGGGCGGCACCTTCGCGACCTATACCGCCGCGGGCCATGTCCGCCGGGCGCTTGCCGCGGCGGGATTCGCCGTCAGTCGCGCGCCGGGCTTCGCCGGCAAGCGCCATATGAGCCGGGGGCAGCTAGCGGCGGACCTCGGGGATGCGTGAGGGCGCGAAGCTGGTCGCCTTGTTCGGCGGCCGGCCGCGCGTGACGCTCCAGAAGGCGGGGCCGCCGCGATGCAGGAACAGCGGGACCGTCAGCAGCACGCCGGCGACGAAACCGGCCGCATGGGCGACATGGGCGACGCCTTCATCCGCCACCAGCGCGCTCGAGAAAAGCTGGATCCCGAACCAGGCCAGCAGCAGCACCCAGGCGGGGATGGTGAAACGCTTGATGATAATGATGATGATCGCGATCACATCGACCCGCGCGCGCGGAAACAGCAGCAGATAGCCGCCCATCACGCCGGCGATCGCGCCCGATGCGCCGACCATCGGGATCGTGCTTTCCGGGTCCGACAGCACTTGCCCGCCCGCCGCCGCCAGCCCGCAGGCGAGGTAGAAGACGAGGAAGCCGAAATGCCCCATCTGGTCTTCCAGATTGTCGCCGAAGACCCAGAGGAACAGCATGTTCCCGGCCAGATGCATGATCCCGGCATGGAGGAACATATGCGTGACGAGGCCCCAGAGCCAGTCTCCGTGCGACACCGCGAGGGGGTATAGCGCCAGCCGGTCCCACAGGTTGACCATGCCGCCCAGCCAAGGCTCGGTCAGCAGGAACATCAGCAGGTTCAGCAGGATCAGCGCATTGCGGACATGGGCCGGACGCTCGGAGGGATTGTGGTCACGGATCGGGAACATCGGGCGGCCTTTCGCTTCGCCGGCCAGCGTGACCGATGCCGCCCCGGCGTGCAAGCGACGGCTGTTCCGACGGCCTTCCCGGATATAGCATTCCTCCGAATCGCTCCGAGGAGGCGCCGATGACCAGCCTGACCGACCGCAAGAACGCCGCCATTTCCCGCGGCGTCGGAATGACCACGCAGATCTATGCCGACCGCGCCGAGAATGCCGAGATCTGGGACAAGGCGGGCAACCGCTATATCGACTTCGCCGCCGGAATCGCGGTCGTCAATACCGGCCACCGCCACCCGCGCGTCATCGCCGCGGTCAGGGAGCAGCTCGACCGCTTCACCCATACCTGCCATCAGGTCGTCCCCTATGAGAACTACGTCGCCCTGGCCGAGCGTCTCAATGCCGCCGTGCCGGGCGACTGGCCGAAAAAGACCGCCTTCTACACCACCGGCGCCGAAGCGGTCGAGAACGCGGTCAAGATCGCGCGCCACTCTACCGGCCGGGCGGGTATCGTCGCCTTCTCGGGCGGCTTTCACGGCCGCACTTTCATGGGCATGTCGCTGACCGGCAAGGTCCAGCCCTACAAGGCGGGCTTCGGGCCGATGATGAACGATGTCTGGCATCTTCCCTTCCCGAACGACCTCCACGGCGTCACCCAGGACGAGGCGCTCGCGGCGCTGGACTGGCTCCTCAAGGCCGATATCGACCCCTCGCGCGTCGCCGCGATCATCGTCGAGCCGGTGCAGGGCGAGGGTGGTTTCTACGATGCACCGCCCGGCTTCATCCGCCGCCTGCGCGAGATCTGCGATCAGTATTCGATGCTGCTGATCGCGGACGAGGTGCAGACCGGCTTCGCGCGCACCGGCAGGCTCTTCGCGATGGAGCATCATGGCGTGGCGGCAGACCTCACCACCATGGCCAAAGGGCTGGGCGGCGGGCTGCCGATCAGCGCGGTCACGGGCCGGGCCGAGGTCATGGACAGCCCCGCGCCGGGCGGCCTTGGCGGCACCTATGCCGGCAACCCCCTTGCGGTCGCGGCGGCCCATGCCGTGCTCGACGTGATCGCCGAGGAGGGGCTCTGCGACCGCGCCACTCGATTGGGCCAGCGGCTCAAGCAACGCCTCGCCTCGCTCAGGGACGATGTCCCTGAGATCGCCGACATCCGCGGTCCCGGCTTCATGAACGCCGTCGAATTTGCCATGTCAGGCAGCGACAAACCCAATCCCGAGATGGCGAACCGCGTGCGCGAGGAGGCGCTGTCGCGCAACCTGATCCTGCTGACCTGCGGCGTCCACGGCAATGTGATCCGCTTCCTCGCGCCGCTGACCATCCCCGATGCGGTCTTCGACGAGGCGCTCGACATTATCGAGGATTCGATCCGCGCCGCCCGCCAGTAAGCGAAAGGTCCGACCCTCGGGCCGGACCTTTCCATTCACCGTTTCCCAAATACCCATGCCAACCCTGCGGGCAGGCGATCAGGCCAGGGCCTTCGACCCCATGTTCAGGAATTTCTGGCGGCGGTCCTTGATGATCTCGGCCGGCTTCTTGCCGTCGAACTCGGCCAGCATCTCAGCGATTGCGTCCCCGACCGAGGCGATGGCCTCGGCGGGCGCGCGCTGGGCGCCGCCCAGCGGCTCGGGGATGATCCGGTCGATCACGTCGAGCTTCTTCAGGTCCTGCGCCGTCAGCTTCAGCGCATGCGCCGCCTCGCGCATCTTTTCGGCGTCCTTCCACAGGATCGAGGCGCAGCCCTCGGGCGAGATCACCGAATAGATCGAATGCTCCAGCATGGCGATGCGATTCGCCGTGGCGAAGGCCACCGCCCCGCCCGAGCCGCCCTCGCCGATCACGACCGAGACCAGCGGCACGCCGATCTGCAGGCATTTCTCGGTCGAGCGCGCGATGGCTTCGGACTGGCCGCGTTCCTCGGCGCCCTTGCCGGGATAGGCGCCGGGGGTGTCGACCAGCGTGATGACGGGCAGGCGGAACCGGTCGGCCAGATCCATCAGCCGGATCGCCTTGCGATAGCCTTCGGGCCGGGCCATGCCGAAATTATGCTCAAGCCGGGTGCGGGTGTCATTGCCCTTCTCATGGCCGATCACCACGCAGGGCTGGTCACGGAAGCGGGCAAGGCCGCCCATCACGGCATGATCCTCACCAAAGGCGCGGTCGCCGGCCAGGGGCGTGTATTCCGAGAAGAGCGCCTCGATGTAATTGGTGCAATGCGGCCGCTCCGGGTGGCGGGCAACCAGCGTCTTGCGCCAGGGATCGAGCTGCTTGTAGAGGTCGCGCAGGAGGTCGCTGGCCTTCTCGTCCAGCGCGGCGGCTTCCTTCTCGAGATCGACACCCTCGCCCTTGCGCGCCATGGCACGCAATTCCTCGGCCTTGCCTTCCAGATCGGCAAGAGGCTTTTCGAACTCGAGATAGGTCATTCAGGGCTCCGCGTCGTCATCCGGTCGGGTTCGCGTCTATATGCTCGTCAGTCGGCGGGATTGCAACTTGTGCCGTGCCAGCGGGCAAGCGCGTCCTCGTCCGATCCCTTCGCCTCGACCCAGTCGCCCGGGCCGTCGACGGTGATCTCGCGCTTCCAGAAGGGCGCGCGGGATTTCAGCCAGTCCATCAGGTAGTCCGCCGCCTCGAAGGCTGCGGCGCGGTGGCGTGCGGCGGTCGCGACCATCATGATCTGCTCACCCGCCTGCAATCGGCCGTGGCGATGGATGATGCGCCAGTCGGTCAGGCCGAAACGCGCGGCGGCCTCGCGGCCATAGGCCTCCAGCGCCTTTTCGGTCATGCCGGGATAGTGTTCGATCTCCAGCGCGACCAGCCTGCCGCCCTCGTCCCTGACCAGACCGGAAAAGGTGACGATCGCCCCGGCGCCCTGACCAAATCCCGCCATCTCCTGCCCAAGGTCGAAGGCGTCGGTCTGGACCCGCGCCGACATCTCAGCCGCCTGTCATGGGCGGAAAGAACGCGATTTCGCGCGCATTGGCGATCGGGGTGTCCAGATCGGCCAGTTCCTGATCGAGGGCGACGCGCACGGCGGACAGGTCCGACAGCGCCGCGGCGTGCCATTCGTCCTTCGCCGCCAGTTCGGCCACCAGTTCGCGGACGGTTCCGGCCCCGGTCTCGACCCGCTCGCGCGCCTGTCCGACGCGCTCGCGCAGCCAAGCGAAATAAAGGACGTCAACGACCATCGGGTTCCCTCAGATAGGGGCGGGCCTTGTCGAAATAATCCCAGCCGGTGATCGCGGTCAGGATGGCGGCGATCCAGACCAGAGCCAGTCCGGCCTGCGTCGCCAGATCCGACCAGCTATCGGACCAGGGCAGGGAGGGCTGGCCGACCAGCGGCGGATGCCCGACCTCATAATATTTCAGCCCGGTTCCAAGGAACAGGACCGAGATGGCGGTCATCTGCGCCGTGGTCTTCCATTTCGCCAGCTTCGTCACCTTCAGCAGGCGCGACTGGTCGCCCAGATATTCCCGCAGCCCCGAGACGAAGACCTCGCGGAAGAGAATCACCGTCGAGGGCAGGATCAGCCATGGGTTCATCCCGGAATAGCCGGTGATGACGACCACCGCGATGATCACCATGGCCTTGTCGGCGATCGGGTCCATCGCGGCGCCGAAGCGGCTTTCCTGTCCCCAGGCGCGGGCAAGATAGCCGTCGAACCAGTCGGTCATCGCGGCCACCAGAAACAGCACCAGCGCCGCGAAATCCGCAAAGGGCCGGCTGAGGAACAGAAACATCAGCGGCACGAGCGGCGCGGCGGCAAGACGCAAGACGGTCAGAAGATTTGGCAAGGTCCAACGCATGGGCGGCAATCTAGGACTTTGACGCGGCGGGGGGAAGAGGGTGCGACCAAAGCCTCTTGTCATCCGCTGGCGTTCTCGGTTAGGAAATTTAAGTGATGTAATAACATTGCAAATTTACGCATGAAAGGAATCGAGGATGCAGGGACATGAAATGCTGCGCGCGGCGACAATCGGGATCGCGCTGCTGATGGCCGGGCCATCACTCGCGCATGACAGCCACAATCACAGCCACGATCATGACGCGGCACACAGCCATGCGAGCGAAGCGGCCTCGGCGATCTACAAGGGCGTCTTCGAGGATGAGCAGGTCAAGGACCGCACCCTCGCCGATTGGCAGGGGGACTGGCAGTCGGTCTATCCCCTGCTGATGGATGGCAGCCTTGACGCGGTCATGGCGCACAAGGCCGAACATGGCGACAAAAGCGCCGCAGCCTATCGCGACTATTACCAGACCGGATACCAGACCGATGTGGACAGGATCGAGATCGCCGGTGATGCCGTCACCTTCCATCGCGGAGACGCGGCTCTCAGCGGCAGCTATGCTTCGGACGGCCATGAGATCCTGACTTACGAGGCCGGCAATCGTGGCGTGCGCTATGTCTTCCGCAAGGTCTCGGGCGATGCGGACGCGCCGGATTATATCCAGTTCAGCGACCATGCCATTGCGCCGGTCGCGGCGGGACATTTCCATCTTTACTGGGGCGATGACCGTGCCGCGCTGCTGGGCGAGGTCACGAACTGGCCGACCTATTACCCGGCCGCGATGGCGGCGGGTGAGGTCGCGGCCGAGATGATGGCCCACTGAAGGCCACGGAAGGGATGGGGCCTTGCCCTATCCCTTCTGGAAATGGTCCAGAATCTTCTGCGCAAGGGCCGCGCTGATCCCGTCGACCGCCATCAGATCGGCAAGACCGGCGCGACCGACCGCCTTGGCGCTGCCGAAATGCGCGAGCAATGCGCGCTTGCGGCTGGCGCCCACGCCCGCGATCTCGTCCAGCGGGTTGGCCATGCTGGCCTTGGCCCGTTTCGCGCGATGGGTGCCGATGGCCCAGCGATGCGCCTCGTCGCGCAGACGCTGGACGAAATAGAGGACCGGGTCGTTCATCCGCAAGGCGAAGGGGCGCTGGCCGAAGCGGTGGAACTCCTCCTTGCCGTGGTCGCGATCCTCGCCCTTGGCGACGCCGACCATGGGGATGTCCTCGACCCCCATCTCGGCCATGATCTCATGGACCGCGCTGACCTGCCCCGCGCCGCCATCGATCAGCAGAAGGTCCGGCCAGGCATCCGAGACCCGGTCGGGATCCTCCTTCAGCAGCCGGGCAAAGCGGCGGGCCAGCACCTCTTTCATCATGCCGAAATCGTCGCCGGGGGTGATCTCGGTGCCCTTGATGTTGAACTTGCGATACTGGCTCTTGATCCAGCCATCCGGCCCGGCCACAACCATGCCGCCGACGGCATTGGTGCCCTGGATATGGCTGTTGTCATAGATCTCGATCCGCTGCGGGGGGCCGGGCAGGTCGAAGGCCTCCGCCAGCCCTTTGAGCAGGCGCAGTTGCGCGGCGCTTTCCGACATCCGCCGGGCTAGGCTTTCACGCGCGTTCCTCAGCGCATTCTCGACCAGCTCGGCCTTTTCGCCGCGCTGGGGCACGCCCAGCGTGACCTTGCGCCCGGCCTTCTCCGACAGCGCCTCGGTCATCAGGTCGGGATCCTCGATCCCATGCGACAGCAGGATCATGCGCGGCGGGATCTTCCCGTCATAGAATTGCGCCAGAAAGGCCTGCATCACCTCATCGGCGGATTCGACGCCGTTCAGCTTGGGATAGAAGTCGCGATTGCCCCAGCTTTGGTTGGCGCGGATGAAGAAGACCTGAACGCAGGCCTGCCCGCCCTCGATATGCAGGGCGACCACATCCGCCTCGGCCACGCCCTTGGGGTTGATGGCCTGCACGGATTGCACGGCGGTCAGCGCCTTGATCCGGTCGCGCAGCGCGGCGGCGCGTTCATATTCCATCGCTTCCGAGGCCGCGTTCATCTCGGTCGCAAGCTGGGCTTGGATCGCGGTCGACTTGCCCTGCAGGAAAAGCTCGGCATCGGCGACAAGCTCGTTGTAATCCGCCATGTCGATCCGTCCGACACAGGGGGCGCTGCATCGCTTGATCTGGTAAAGCAGGCAGGGCCGCGTCCGGCTGGAGAAGGTCGCATCCGTGCAGGAGCGCAGCAGGAAGACCCGCTGCAACTGGTTCAACGTCCGGTTGACCGCGCCTGCGCTGGCGAAGGGGCCGTAATAATCGCCCTCTTCCGACTTGGCGCCGCGATGCTTCTTGATCTGGGCGAAGGGGTGCGACTTGGCGACAAGGATGTTCGGAAACGACTTGTCGTCGCGCAAAAGCACGTTGTAGCGCGGCTTCAACTGCTTGATCAGGTTCTGTTCCAAGAGCAGCGCCTCGGTTTCCGTCCGCGTGGTCAGGAACATCATCGAGCAGGTTTCGCGGATCATCCGCGCGATCCGCGCCGAATGCCCCTGTCCGCGCGCATAGCTTGAGACGCGCGCCTTCAGGTTCCGGGCCTTCCCGACATAAAGCACCGCCCCATGCTGGTCGAGCATGCGGTAAACGCCCGGCGAGGCGTCGAGCGTCCTGAGGTAGTCCTGGATCAGCGCCTGCCCGGTGCGGGCGGCCTGATTTGCGGTGGGAGAATCGTTCATCCTGTCAACACAATTGATTCTGGGACCCGGCTGCATGTTCGCGGGACCAAATTCAAGCTGAATCCTGTCCACGGAATCTGTGGATAACTCTGTGAGTCTCCTTGGGAGCAGTATACGTTTGGCAAGCGTTTGTTGGGGATTCCTCGAGTTGCCTAAAAATGCCGCATTTTCTCACAGCATTGATTTCATTGGAAATTATTTATCACCACAACAATCCCATGAATTTGCTGGCAGAATCGTGAAGAAATTGCGAAGGCCTCAAGCAAAGTGGACAAGTTGCCGCAGCTGCGAAGAAGGCCGGATCACTCGGCGATCAGCGTATCGGGCGTCTGCCAGCCAAGATGCTGCCCTCCGTCGGCACAGATCAACTGCCCGGTGACGGAATGCGCCTCCAGCAGATAGGCGAGGGCGCGGCGAATCTCGGCGGCATTGGTGCCATGTCCCAGCAAGGTGGCCGCCTGCTGGGCGCGGAACTCGGCAGCCGACTGGCGCGCGCCTTGCAGCGCGGGGCCGGGGCCGATCGCATTGACCCGGATCGCCGGGGCCAACGCCTGCGCCATGGTCCGCGTCAGCCACCAGAGCCCGGCCTTGGCCAGCGAATAGGTCATGAATTGCGGCGTGGGCTTCAACACGCGCTGGTCCAGCATGTTGACGATCAACCCCGGCGCGCCACTCTCCCGACCGGCCGGAACCTGCGCCGCGAAGGCCTGCGACAGGATGAAGGGCGCGCGCAGGTTCGAGCCAAGATGCATGTCCCAGCTTTCGCGGGTGGCGCTCTCGACCGTGTCCGCCTCGAAGATCGAGGCGTTGTTCACCAGCACCCGGACCGGCCCCATCGCCGCCGTGACCCGGGGAACAAGGCCCTCGACCGCACCGAGGTCGAGCAGGTCGGCGCCAAAGCATTCGGCGCGAACCCCGAAGGCGCGCAACTCGCGCGCGGTATCCTCGGCCGCCTCCGCCGAATGGTGGAAATGGATGGCGACATCATGGCCGCGCGCGGCCAGTTCCAGCGCCATCTCGCGCCCCAGCCGCCGGGCGGCTCCGGTCACGAGGGCGGTCATTTCCGCGGGATGCCCAGCAACCGCGCGATCAGCCGCCGCACCCCCGGTCCCGCCGCGAGCGCGAGCGCGATGATGATGAGCAGGCAAAGCAGGACGGCCTTGATCATCAGCCCCTCGCGTCGAAACGGGCAAAGGCGGCGCGTTCCTCGATCGTGTCGAAGACGTCGCCCGCCGAAATGCCGAAGCGGCGCAACAGGGGCACGCGCTGGCCATAGGTCTGGAAGCGAACCTTCTCGCCGTAAAGCTCGCGCATCTTCGGGACCAGATGGGCGATCCCGTCGGCGAGGCCAAGCGCCACCGCTTCTTTCCCGGTCCAGATCTCGCCCGTGAACAGGTCGCGATCCTGCGCCAGGCGGTTGCCGCGCCGGCTGATGATTTGCTGCTTGAAGGCCCCGTGGATCGGCTCCAGCAGGCGGTTCAGCCGCTCGATATCCTCGGGCTTTTCGGGCCGGAACGGGTCGAGCATGGATTTCGACTGACCGGCGGTATGCACGCGCCGTTCGATCCCGTAGCGGCCGATCAGGTCGGCAAAGCCGAACCCGGCCGAGATCACGCCGATCGAGCCAAGGACCGAACTTTCGTCGGCCCAGATGAAATCGGCAGCCGAGGCCAGCCAATAGCCGCCCGAGGCCGCCATATCCTCGACGAAGGCATGGACCGGAACCTCATGCTCCTCGGAGAGCCGCCGGATGCGGGCGCCGATCAGGCTGGACTGGACCGGCGAGCCACCGGGAGAGTTCAGCGCGATCGCGACGGCCACCGGCTTGCGGCGCTTGAACGCGCGCTCCAGCAGCGGCGCGAGGGTCGCGTCCGACAGGCCAGCGCCGCCGCGACCGGATGAGCCGATGATGCCTTGCAGCCTGAGGACGGCGACGGCGGGAGGGCGGTTGAGAAAGGGAATTCGCATGTGTTCCCAGATAGGAAGCGTTTTCCGCTTAGGCAAGCCGCTCTCCCCTCGCGTCAAGGAAATCGAGGATTTCGGCGCGGTCGGGCATCGCATCGCCCGCGCCGTGGCGCGTCACCTGAAGCGCGGCGGCGGCGGCGGCATTGCGCAGCGCGGTCGGCACATCCTCGCCCCGGTCGAGGCCGGCGGCGAACCAGCCGGCGAAGCAATCCCCGGCCCCGGTCGTGTCGATCGCCTCGACCGGATAGGCGGGCTGGCGAACAATGGTGCCGCGCGTCAGGTCGCGGTATTCCGCCCCGGCGCTGCCGCGGGTGATCAGCAGCCCCTCGACCGGCAGGTTCTCCCCCAGCGCGGCGAAGGCTTCGGCCGCCTCGCCTTCGTTCAGGGCAAGGATCGAGACATGGGGCAGGACATCGCGCAGCGCCGCGATATCGAAGGGCGCGCAGGAATAGATCACCCGCGCCCCGGCCTTGCGGGCATGGGCCGCGGCCTCGACCTGCAGGCTGGTTTCGTTCTGCAGCATCAGGATGTCGCCCGGACCGATGGAGGCGAGGTCGCCCATCACCGTCTCGGGCGACAGCGCACGGTTCGCGCCGCCATGGACGATGATCGAGTTCTCGGCGCTGTCATCGACAAGGATGATGGCATGGCCCGTGACCTGCCCGGCGAGCCGCGCGATGCGGTTTGTGGTGACGCCCGCCGTGGACAGCCGGTCCAGAACCCAGTCGTCCCCCGTGCCCATCGCGCCCAAATGCACGACCTCGGCCCCGGCGCGCGCCGCGGCGACCGACTGGTTCGCGCCCTTGCCGCCAATCCCGTGCGAGAGCTGGCGGGAATGGATCGTCTCACCCGAGCGGGGGAGGTTCGCCAGCCGGTAGACATGGTCGATATGGATCGAGCCGAGATTGTAGATGGTCATCGCCGTTCCCCCTTCGCTGGGGTCGTATCTGACCGATGCGCCAACCGCTTGTCCAGCATCCGAAACGAAAGACGCGCCCCCGAGGGAGGCGCGTCCTGTCGCGAATGAGGGGGGCGTCAGCCCTGCTTGCGGCCCTGCTTGTGGGGCAGCCACAGCTTCTTGTTGGTCGCCCAGAGCAGCCCGGCAAGGACGATCAGGAACAGGACCGAAACCAGCCCGACCTGCTTGCGGGCCATCATCTTCGGCTCGGCCGTCCACATCAGGAAGGCGGCGACGTCGCGGGCCATCTGGTCCACGGTCGCCTCGGTCCCGTCCTCGAAGGTCACCTGACCGTCCGAAAGGGGCGGCGGCATCTTGATCCAGCCGGTCGAGAAGGCGGCGTTGTGATAGAAGGTGCTGCCCGCCTCTTCCTTGGTCTCGCCATTATAGCCGGCAAGGATCGCGTGGATATATTCCGGCCCGCCGGTGCCACGGAACAGCTGCGACATGCCGCTGCCATAGGGGCCGTGGAAGCCCGCGCGCGCCTTGGCCATCAGCGACAGGTCCGGGCCCATGCCCTCGTCGAGGATGGTCGGGAAATGGTCGGTCGGGATGCGCGGACGGTCCTCTCCGGTTTCCGGGTCGGTGATGGTCAGGGTCGCGGCATAGGCGCGGACCTGATCCTCGGGCAGGCCGGGGCCGCCCTCGTCATGCAGGGTGCGCAGCGGGACATAGCGCAGCCCGTGGCAGGCCGAGCAGACCTCGGTATAGACCTGCAGCCCGCGTTGCAGCTGGAACTGGTCGAAGCGGCCGAGCGGTCCCTCGAAGCTGAACGAGATGTCCTCGATATGCGGTGCGACATGGGCTGCGGCCCCGGCAGCCTCGCCATGTTCGCCCTCGGTCGCGGCATGCTCGCCCTCCGGCGCAGTCGCGGGGGCGGCAGCGGCCTCGGCGGCGGGCGCTTCGGTTGCGGGGTTTTCTGCGGCCGCGGACTGGGCCTCCGGCTCTGCCGCCGGGGCGGCCTCGGTCGTCGCGGGCGCAGCGGGCTCGGCCGCGGGTGCGGCCTCGGCTTCCGCCTCGGTTGCAGCCTCAGCGGGAGCTTCGGGGGCAGCTTCCGGGGCAGGGGCCGCCTCGGGGGCCGCGGCCTCCGCTGGTGCCGCTGCCTCTGCCTCTGCCCCAGCTTCCTCTGCCGGAGCAGCGGCTTCCGCTTCTGCCGCCGCCGGGGCCTCGGCTTCCGCCGGAGCGTTCGCGGGTTCGGGCTCAGCAGCCGTCTCCGCGGGCGCTTCTGCCTGAGGTTCCGCCTGCGCTTCAGCCGCGGGGGCGGCCTCCGTCGCCGGTTCGGGGGTCGCGGGGGTCTCGGCCGCGGCCGGAGCCGCCGCCTCCGCTGCGGGAGGAGTTGCGGCCTCGGGCGTGGCGGCTGGCTCGGTCGCCGGCGCCGGGGTGGTCGTGCTGCCGGTGTGATAGCTTGATCCCAGGGGGGCGCTGGTGCCGGGCGCGGTCGATGCGTCCTGCGCCATGGCGCCGCCCGTCAGGGCAAGGGTCAGAGTCGCAACAGCCGTCAGCGATGCGTTTCGCAAGGTCATATTGCCTCTCCTCACTCGGCAGGATGGGTGTTGTTGGCGCCGTAATGGGCGCTGAAGTCTTCCTCGATGGTCGAGGGCATCGGGTCCGGCTTCTCGATGATGCCGAGGATCGGCAGGATCACGAGGAAATAGGCGAACCAATAGGCCGCGCCAGCCAGTGCGATATAGGGATAGATGCCCTCGGCCGGCATCGCCCCCACCCACATCAGGATCACGAAGTCGATCGCCAGCAGCCAGTACCACCACTTGAACAGCGGACGGAACCGGCCCGAACGCACCCGCGAGGTGTCGAGCCACGGCACCAGCGCAAGGACGAGGATTGCACCGAACATCGCGATCACGCCGAAGAACTTGGCGTCGATGATGCCGAAGGACAGCCAGCTGACCAGTTGCACCAGCCAGACATCGGCGGTGAAGGCGCGCAGGATCGCGTAGAAGGGCAGGAAATACCATTCCGGCACGATATGGGCGGGCGTCGCCAGCGGGTTCGCCTCGATATAGTTGTCGGGGTGGCCCAGATAGTTCGGCATGAAGCCGACCACCGCGAAGAACACGACCAGCACGACGGCCAGCCCGACAAGATCCTTGATCACGAAATAGGGCCAGAAGGGCAGGGTGTCCTTCTGCGCCTCCTCTTTGGAGGTGCGGCGGACCTCAACGCCCGTGGGGTTGTTGTTGCCGGTGGTGTGGAAGGCCCAGATATGGACGACCACCAGCCCGGCGATGACGAAGGGCAGCAGATAATGCAGCGAGAAGAAGCGGTTCAGCGTCGCGTTGTCGACGGCAGGCCCGCCCAGCAGCCAGGTCTGGATCGACTGGCCGATGCCCGGAATGGCGCCGAAAAGCCCGGTGATCACCGTCGCGCCCCAGAAGGACATCTGGCCCCAGGGCAGCACATAGCCCATGAAGGCGGTGCCCATCATCAGAAGATAGATCAGCATGCCGACGATCCACGTCACCTCGCGCGGGGCCTTGTAGGAGCCGTAATAGAGGCCGCGGAAGATGTGGATATAGACGGCGAAGAAGAAGAGCGACGCGCCGTTCGCATGCAGGTAGCGCAGCATGTAGCCGCCGTTCACGTCACGCATGATATGCTCGACCGAGGCGAAGGCCAGGTCGACATGCGGGGTGTAATGCATCACGAGGACAACGCCGGTCGCGATCTGCAGCACGAGGCAGAAGGCCAGCACCATGCCCCAGATCCACAACCAGTTCAGGTTTTTGGGCGTGGGGATCATCAGGGTGTCATAGAGCAGGCCGACGATCGGCAGGCGGCGGTGCAGCCAGCGCTCGGGCGCGGTCGTGGGTTCGTAATGGTCGTGGGGAATTCCGGCCATCTTGCGCTCCTCAGCCCAGCTGGATGGTGGTGTCGTTGACGAAGGCAGCGACGGGGACATGAAGGTTCTGCGGCGCCGGTCCCTTGCGGATGCGCCCGGCCGTGTCGTAATGCGAGCCGTGGCAGGGACAGAACCAGCCACCGAAATCACCCGCGCCGTCGCCGATCGGAACGCAGCCCAGATGGGTGCAGACCCCCAGCATCACCAGCCACTCCCCCGCCTCGTCCAGCGTGCGGTTCTGGTCAAGCGCCGGTTCGTTCGGCTTGTTCGCGTTCTCGGCGCTCTGGTCGATGAGCTGGTTCAGCTCCACCTCGCGGCCCTGCTGGATCTCGTCCTCGGTCCGGCGGCGGATGAACACGGGCTTGCCCAGCCATTTGACCGTCAGTTGCGTGCCTGTCTGGACGCCGCTGACATCGACCTGGATCGAGGAGAGCGCCTGCACGTCGGCTGACGGGTTCATCTGGTTGACAAGGGTCCAGGCCGCTGCGCCGGCTGCAATCGCGCCGGCCCCTGCCGTCGCGAAATAGAGGAAATCCCTCCGGGTGGCGCCGCTGTCTCCTGCGTGGTCGTCTGCGTGGGACACGGGTCTGCTCTCCATTTATTCCCCTTCTACGGGGCGATATGACGGAACGGGCCGTGACACGACGCACTTCCCCCTCCCGGAAAAGTTTGTAGCGGTCAAATTCTTGTCAGTCCAGCGCGGGTCGGAACGCTAAGGGCCAGAGGTGTGGGATTTTGGTTGCGCCTGTCCGGCGAAGCGCAGTCAAAGCAGCCCCTCGGCGCGAAAACTGAGTTCGCGCGATCTGCCTACGATCAGATGATCGTGGACCGTCAGCCCCATGACCTCGGCCGCGGCGGCGATGCGGCTGGTCATGGTGATGTCCGCCTGCGAGGGCGTCGGGTCGCCCGAGGGGTGGTTGTGGACCAGGATCAGGGCGCTGGCGCTGAGTTCCAGCGCGCGGCGCATGATTTCGCGCGGGTAGACCGGGACGTGGTCGACGGTGCCTTTGGCCTGCTCCTCATCGGCGATCAGGACGTTCTTGCGGTCAAGGTAGAGAACGCGAAACTCCTCGATCTCGCGATGCGCCATCGCCGTGTGGCAATAATCGAGCAGCGCGTCCCAGCTTGTCAGCACCGGGCGATGGATGACGCGCGAGCGGGCGAGGCGCTGTGCCGCCGCCTCGACGATCTTCAGCTCACCGATGACGGCGGGGCCGACGCCCAGCACCTCGGCCAGCCGGGTGGGCGAGGCGGAGAGCACGCGGTTGAAATCGCCGAATCTCTCGATCAGCGCACGGGCGAGCGGCTTTACGTCCTGACGCGGAATCGCGCGGAAAAGCACAAGCTCGAGCAATTCGTAATCCGGCATCGCGCCTGCGCCGCCCTGCATGAACCGCTCACGCAGGCGGGCGCGGTGATCGGCCAGATAGCTGGGCAGGCGGGAGGATGCGGCAGTCGCCCCGTCCTCCACTCCCGCCGGTTGCGGCGCGGGGAACAACGGCAGCATCGCTTCGTCGAATGATCGATTCGTGTCCATGACCCGAGGCTGTCATGGCAGCGGTAAACGGGCCGTTAACGCGGCCCGTCCGCAAAAGGCATCAGCCCTTCATCTCGTCCCAGAAGCCCTTGATCTTCTGGAAGAAGCCTTGAGTCTCGGGGCTGTTATCGGCCTTGATCGCCTCGAATTCGCGCAGCAATTCGCGCTGGCGCGAGGTCAGGTTCACCGGCGTCTCGACGGTCAGTTCGATCAGCATGTCGCCGAATTCGCCATTCATGCCGGGGCCGTGGCGCAGCGGGGGCATGCCCTTGCCACGCAGGCGCAACTGCTTGCCGGACTGGGTGCCCGGCGGGATCTTGACGCGCGAGCGTCCGCCGTCGATCGTCGGCACCTCGATCTCTCCGCCAAGCGCGGCGCTGGTCATGCTGACCGGAACCTGACAGGCCAGAATCCTGCCGTCGCGGATGAAGATCTGATGCTCCTTCACCTCGATGAAGATATAGAGGTCGCCCGCAGGACCGCCGCGCATCCCGGCCTCGCCCTCGCCGGCAAGGCGGATGCGGGTGCCGGTCTCGACCCCGGCGGGGATGTTGACCGAGAGCGTGCGCTCCTTCTCGATCCGGCCTGCGCCGCTGCATTCCTTGCAGGGATTCTTGACGATCTGGCCCTGTCCATTGCAGGTCGGGCAGGTGCGCTCGACGGTGAAGAAACCCTGACTCGCGCGGACCTTGCCCATACCCGAGCAGGTCGGGCAGGTGGCCGGTTCGACCGCGCCTTCGGCCCCGGTGCCGTTGCAGGCACCGCAGGCGACCGAGCCGGGCACGGTGATCGCCTTCTGCGCGCCGCCATAGGCTTCCTCCAGCGTCACGCGGAGATTGTAGCGCAGGTCTTGCCCGCGCGTCGCCCGCGACCGGCCATTGGCCCCACCGGGCCGGCGGCCCATCATGTCGCCGAACAGATCCTCGAACACATCGGCAAAGGCGGAACCGAAATCGCCCTGACCGTTGGCGCCCCGGAAGCCCCCGCCGAAACCGCCGCCGCCCTCGAAGGCGGCATGGCCGAAGCGGTCATAGGCGGCCTTCTTCTGGTCGTCCTTCAGGCATTCATAGGCTTCGTTCACTTCCTTGAACGCGGCCTCCGATACCTTGCAATCCTTGTTGCGGTCGGGGTGCAGCTCTTTTGCCTTGGCGCGGTAAGCCTTCTTGATTTCGTCGGCCGCAGCGCCCCGCGTCACTCCCAACACTTCGTAATAGTCACGTTTCGCCATGTCGATTGCGTCCGGGGTCCTTCAAGAAATAACCGGCCCGCGCGGGTGGCGCAGCGGGCCGGCTGAGGTAGGTTCACATAACGCTTACTTGCGCTTGTCGTCGCCGAGGTCTTCGAAATCGGCGTCGACGATGTCATCTTCATCGCGCGAGCGGGGCTCATCACCCTCACCGGCTTCGCTGCCCTCGGACTGGCTGGCCTTGTAGATCGCCTCGCCCAGCTTCATCGAAGCGTCCATCAGGTTCTGGATGCCGCCCTTGATCTTGCCGGCATCGTCCGACTTGAGGGTGTCCTCCAGCGCGCCGACGGCCAGTTCGATCACTTCGACGGTCGAGCCGTCGACCTTGTCGCCATGCTCTTCCAGCGATTTCTTGGTCGAGTGGATCAGGCTTTCGGCCTGGTTCCGGGCTTCGACCAGTTCCTTGCGCTTCTTGTCCGCCTCGGCATTGGCCTCGGCATCCTTCACCATCTTGTCGATATCCTCGTCGGAGAGACCGCCCGAGGCCTGGATGGTGATGTTCTGCTGCTTGCCGGTGCCCTTGTCCTTGGCCGAGACCGAGACGATGCCGTTCGCGTCGATGTCGAAGGTGACTTCGATCTGCGGCATGCCGCGCGGTGCGGGCGGGATGTCCTCGAGGTTGAACTGGCCCAGCAGCTTGTTGTCTGCGGCCATCTCGCGCTCACCCTGGAAGACCCGGATGGTGACGGCGTTCTGGTTGTCCTCGGCGGTCGAGAAGATCTGCGACTTCTTGGTCGGGATCGTGGTGTTGCGGTCGATCAGGCGGGTGAAGACACCGCCCAGCGTCTCGATGCCCAAGGACAGCGGGGTCACGTCGAGCAGGACCACGTCCTTGACGTCGCCTTGCAGCACGCCGGCCTGAATGGCCGCGCCAAGCGCCACGACCTCATCGGGGTTCACGCCCTTGTGGGGTTCCTTGCCGAAATACTCGCTGACGGCCTCGATCACCTTGGGCATGCGCGTCATGCCGCCGACCAGAACGATCTCGTCGATGTCGCCCTTGGACAGGCCAGCATCCTTCAGCGCGTCCTGAACCGGCTTGATCGTGCGTTTGATCAGGTCGCCCACCAGGCTTTCCAGCTTGGCGCGGGTCAGTTTCATGACCATGTGCAGCGGCGTGCCCGAATCCTTGTCCATCGAGATGAACGGCTGGTTGATCTCGGTCTGGGAGGAGCTGGACAGTTCGATCTTGGCTTTTTCGGCTGCCTCTTTCAGGCGCTGAAGGGCCATCTTGTCCTTGGTCAGGTCGACGCCGTGTTCCTTTTTGAACTCGTCGGCCAGATAGTTGACGATGCGCATGTCGAAGTCTTCGCCGCCAAGGAACGTGTCCCCGTTGGTCGATTTCACTTCGAAAAGGCCGTCGTCGATCTCAAGGATGGTGATGTCGAAGGTGCCGCCACCAAGGTCATAGACCGCGATGGTTTTCGATTCCTTCTTGTCCAGACCATAGGCCAGCGCGGCGGCGGTCGGCTCGTTGATGATGCGCAGGACTTCGAGGCCCGCGATCTTGCCCGCGTCCTTGGTGGCCTGACGCTGGGCGTCGTTGAAATAGGCCGGAACCGTGATGACGGCCTGCGTGACCGGCTCGCCGAGATAGGATTCGGCGGTTTCCTTCATCTTTTGCAGGATGAAGGCCGAGACCTGGCTCGGGGAATATTTCTCGCCACGCACTTCGACCCAGGCGTCACCATTGCCGCCATCGACGATGGCGTAAGGGACGAGCTTCTTGTCTTTCTCGACTTCCGCGTCGGTGGTGCGGCGCCCGATCAGGCGCTTGACGGCGAATACGGTGTTCGACGGATTGGTGACGGCTTGACGCTTGGCAGGCTGGCCGACCAGACGCTCGGTGTCGGTGAAACCGACGATCGAGGGGGTCGTGCGCGCGCCTTCCGAGTTTTCGATGACCTTGGGCTGGCTGCCGTCCATGATGGCGACGCAGCTGTTCGTGGTCCCGAGGTCGATGCCGATGACTTTAGACATGCAATAACCTTTCTTGCGGCGATATTATGGGCTCCGGGTCCCCGAGAGGCCCCCATAGCCCGATCCCTGGATTGACTGGAGGACAGGCCTCCGAACTCTTGGGGCTATATAGGAAGGCTGCAAACCGCCTGCAAGCTGAGCATGACGCGGAATCGGCGCGGGAAATATCGCGCCGACCGCCGCAAGAGGGCAGGCGCGCTCAGCGCCCCGCCATCGAGCTGATGGAGAGCGACTTGCGGGTGACGAACTCGATCATCAGACCGACCATCAGCAGCGCGATCGTGCAATAGATCGGGTATTCAAGGCTGGTATTGCGCGGCGAATAGTTGATGAAGGCAAATCCGCGCATCTGGTCGATGAGGTGGAACAGCGGGTTCCATCCGAAGCTGTGCAGCATGGCGGTCGAAAGCGTGTTGGCCACGAACATCTTGCCGGAAAAGACCATGTTTATCCGCTGGTAGAAGGTTGTCGCTGCCGGAGCCCCTTGCGGCCACCACGTCCTGAGGGCGAGGAAGATCAGCCCTATGCAGCAGCCCGAGAACCACGCCAACAGCAGCACGCCGTAGCAGGCGACCGGATTCTCGATCTCGATCGGTTCGACGAGGAAGTTGTAGGCGGTGAGGATGACGAAGGCCGAAAACGTCTGCTTGTAGAGGGTCGCAAGCGCCGCCGCCGAGATCATCACCACGGGGTTCATCGGCCCGTGCCGGTTCATCTGGTTGGTCGGATTGCCCGCCCCTGCGACGGCTCCGATCGTCTGGGTCTGGGTCATGAAGACGAAGATCCCGCTCATGATGAACAGGATGAAGTCCCCCCGGATGGGCGAGCGGCGCACACCCAGGACCCAGAACAGCATGAAGAGGCCAGCGATCATCATCATGCTTTGCACGACGGTCATCAGCAGGCCGACCACGGCATTGCGCTGGCCCTTCCGCAGGTTGTTGACGGTCACATGATAGATGAGGGCGAGCGTGCTGAACGCGGCCTCGATCATGTTGCGGTTGCGGCGCTGTACGAACATCGATCGGCGGTATCCCGTGCTGTTGCGAGGGGGTGCTTGCCCTGTGCAATCCGCCGCATCATAAGGAACGAAGATGCCGCATTCAATCGCCCGCACATCGCCGGCCGGCCGCGAGGAAAGGGATAGCTCATGCAATTTGATGTAATGATTGCCGAAATGCGCCGACTGGCTCTGAAGGCCGGCGAGGAGATCATGCGGGTCTATGGTTCCGAGGATTTCGATGTCCGGGCCAAGTCGGACGCCTCTCCGGTGACCGAGGCGGACGAGGCTGCGGACGCCCTGATCTCTGCCGGGCTGCGTGCGAAATTCCCCGAAATCCCGCTGGTGACCGAGGAGCAGGCATCGACCCATGGCCAGCGGCTTTCGACCTTTCTGATCGTCGATCCGCTGGACGGCACCAAGGAGTTCGTGCAGCGGCGCGGCGATTTCACCGTCAACATCGCCTATGTCGAGAACGGGGTGCCGCGGCTCGGCGTGGTCTATGCCCCGGCCAAGGGGCGGCTCTTCTACACCACGGCCGAGGGCGGCTCGGTCGAGGAGAAGGGGCCGTTCGGCGAGAAGCCCGGCCAGACCGTTCCGATCGGCGTGAACTCGACCCCGGACAACCGCGCGCTGATGGTCGTCGCCTCGAAGTCGCATCGCGATGCCGCGACCGACGCCTATATCGCGCGCTACGGCGTGCGGGACATGACTTCGGCCGGGTCGTCGCTGAAATTCTGTCTGGTCGCGACGGGCGAGGCCGACCTCTATCCCCGTCTGGGCCGCACGATGGAATGGGATACCGCGGCGGGCGACGCCGTCCTGCGCGGTGCGGGTGGCGAGGTCGTGCGCTTTGATGACCACAGCCCGCTGGGCTATGGGAAGCCGGGCTTCGACAACCCGTTCTTCATCGCCTTCGCCCCCGGTGTCCTGCTGGTCAAGGAATAGGAATGTCTGTCGTCATCGTCATACCCGCGCGCCATGCCTCGACGCGCTATCCCGGCAAACCTCTGGTGGAGCTGCGCGGCGTCACCGGCGAAGGGCTGACCCTGATCCGGCGAAGCTGGGAGGCGGCGCGGCAGGTCGAGGGGATCGAACGCGTCATCGTCGCGACGGATGACGACCGCATCCGCGACCATGCCGAAGCTTTCGGCGCGGAGGTGGCGATGACCTCTCCCCATGCGCGGAACGGAACCGAGCGCTGCGCCGAGGCCGTGGCGGGTCTTGGTTTCTCGCCCGAGATCGTCGTGAACCTGCAGGGCGACGCGCCCCTTACCCCGGCCTGGTTCATCGAGGGCCTCGTCGCGGGCCTGCGCGCCGATGCCGAGGCCGATGTCGCGACGCCGGTGCTGCGCTGTTCGGGCGCGACGCGTTCGGACCTGATCGCCGACCGGGTTGCCGGTCGCGTCGGCGGAACCACCGCCGTCTTTGGCCATGACGGGCGCGCGCTCTATTTCTCGAAGGAAGTGATCCCCTTCGCCGCCGCCGATTTCGGTCCCAGCGATCCGACCCCGGTTTACCACCATGTCGGCGTCTACGCCTATCGCCCGCCGGCGCTGGCGGAATATCCCGGCTGGGGCGAGGGCCGGCTGGAGGTGCTGGAGGGGCTGGAGCAGCTTCGCTTCCTTGAACGTGGCCGCAAGGTTCTCTGCGTCGAGGTCGAGGCGCGTGGCCGCGAGTTCTGGGAGTTGAACAACCCCTCGGACGTGCCGAAGCTCGAAGCGATGATGCAGCGCATGGGCATTGCCTGATGGATCCGGCCGGCGACGTTGGCGCGACGGTCATCGTCGTTTCGCGTCACCGCCCCCGCGAGCTTGCGCGCTGCCTTGCCGCCCTGACCCGGCAGAGCCACCCCCGGCTGGAACTGGTGCTGGTCGCCGACAGCGATTCGCTTTCCATCATGCCGGAACTGCCCGCGAAGCGGGTAATGTGCGACGTTCCGAACATCTCGGTCGCCCGCAATGCGGGCCTCGCGCTGGCTTCGGGCGAGGTGGTGCTGTTCATCGACGATGATGCGCTGGCCGAGCCGGAATGGGCCTCTGCCCTGACGGCGCCCTTCGCGGACGGGCGCGTGCATTCCGCGACCGGCTTCACCCGCGGTCCCGACGGGCTGGCCTGGCAGGTCCGGGCCGAGCGCATCACGCGCAGCGGCTCCAGCTATGAGATCGAGGTGCCGGACCTTCGGCTTCTGGGGCCGGAGGACGGCGCGCCGGTCAGCACGCTGGGGACGAATTGCGCCTTCCGCCGCAGCGCCCTTGTCGGGATCGGCGGTTTTGACCCGGCATTCGCCTATCACCTCGACGAGAGCGACGTGAACATGCGGCTGGCGAAGCGTTTCCCCGCTGGCCTGACCGCCGTGGTTCCGCAGGCCGAGGTCATTCACGGCCTTGCGCCCGGCGTGTCCCGCGCCGCCATCGGCGTGCCCCATGACCTTGCCGCGATCGGGCGCTCGACCGCGCTTTTCGCGGCCCGGCATGGCGGTGGGATCGACTGGCTGCGCGAGGAACAGCGCCGCCGGTTGCTGCGCCACATGGTTGCCGGGCGACTCGATCCGATGCGGGTCGGGCCGCTGCTTGCCACGCTTGAGGCGGGGATTGCCGAAGCCGAGGCCGCAGGCGCGCCCGACTTGCCGGAATGGAACCACCCCGCGCCACCGCCCTTTTTGCAATTGCCGACGAAGCCGTCCAAGGCGATCTTTCTGTCGGGATGGCATTGGAATGCCCGCAAGCTGCGGGAAAAGGCACAAAAAGCGGTCGCGCAGGGGAATCTGGTGACGGTGCTATTGCTGACCCCAACATTTCTGCCGCATCGCCTGATTCTGCGTGATGGCGGCTGGTGGGAGCAATATGGCGGGCTTTGGGGGGCGTCGCGGCCCGGCGATTATGCCGTGATTTTGATGCGGCGCTCTGCTAGAATTGCACGCGAATGGGGGTTTTTTGCCGCGTTGCGGCAATGATCGGCAAAAGCCTGCCGCTTCAAGTTGAATTCATAAAAGTTTCCTTAATTATATCGAACCATTCCGTGTGCCGGGGGATTGTTGTGCAACCGTCGGCGAAACGCAGATACTCTTGCCAGACCGGCGCAGACATCAGGAGACCAAATTGATGAGTCGCAAAGTGACGAAGGCCATTTTCCCGGTCGCGGGACTTGGAACCCGTTTTCTGCCGGCCACGAAAAGCATTCCGAAAGAGATCATGACGCTGGTTGACCGGCCCCTGATCCAGTATGCGATCGACGAGGCCCGTGCCGCCGGGATCGAGGAATTCATCTTTGTCACCTCGCGGGGCAAGGGTGCGCTGGAGGATTATTTCGACCACGCGCATGAGTTGGAATCGAGCCTCAAGAAAGCCGGCAAGAACGATCTGCTCGACACCCTGCGCGCGACCAATATGGATTCGGGCGCGATCGCCTATGTCCGCCAGCACAAGGCGCTTGGTCTTGGCCACGCCGTCTGGTGCGCCCGCCGCCTTCTGCAGGACGAGCCGGTCGCCGTGATCCTGACCGATGACGTCATCATGGGCGAGCCGCCCTGCCTGCAGCAGATGATCGAGGCCTATCAGGAAACCGGCGGCACCATGGTCGCCACCATGGAAGTCTCGCCCGAGCGGACCAAGGCTTACGGCGTTCTGGACGTGGCCGAGGACATGGGCGCCATCGTCCGCGCCAAGGGCATGGTCGAGAAACCCAAGGAAAACCCGCCCTCGAACCTCGCCGTCATCGGCCGCTACATCCTTGCGCCGACCGTGATGGAGAACCTGAACAAGCTCAAGCAGGGTGCCGGCGGCGAGATCCAGTTGACCGACGCCATCGCCGACGAGATCGAGGCAGGGCGCGACGTCTATGGCCTGCGCTTCCGTGGCCAGCGTTTCGACTGCGGCTCCAAGGCGGGCTTCCTGCAGGCGACCGTCGCCTTCGGCCTTGCCCGCGACGAGCTGAAGGACGAGTTCGGCGATTATCTGGCGGATATCATGTCCATGCGGAAAGCCGCAGAATAAGATGACGCAAAAGGTATTGGTTACCGGGGGTGCGGGCTATATCGGCTCGCATGCCTGCAAGGCGTTGCGTGACGCGGGCTTCGAGCCCGTCACCTACGACAATCTCTGCACGGGCTGGCGCGACGCGGTCAAGTTCGGCCCGTTCGAGCAGGGCGACCTGATGGACCGGGCGCGGCTGGACGAGGTCTTCGCGACCCACAAGCCCGTCGCGGTCATGCATTTCGCCGCGCTGAGCCAGGTTGGCGAGGCGATGCGCGAGCCGGGCAAGTATTGGCGCGGCAATGTCGGGGCCTCGCTGAGCTTGATCGAGGCGACGCTGGCGGCCGGGGTTCGGAACTTCGTCTTTTCCTCGACCTGCGCGACCTATGGCGACCATGACGGCGTCGTGCTGGACGAGACGACGATGCAGACACCGCTGAACGCCTATGGCGCCAGCAAGCGCGCGATCGAGGACATGCTGAAGGATTTCGGCGCCTCGGACGGGCTCAATTCGGTCATCTTCCGCTATTTCAACGTGGCGGGCGCCGATCCCGACGGCGAGGTGGGCGAGTTCCACCAGCCCGAGACGCACCTGATCCCGCTGATCCTCGATGCGGTCGACGGCAAGCGCGCGGCTCTCACCATTCATGGCACGGATTACCCGACCCATGACGGCACCTGCATCCGCGACTATGTCCATGTGATGGATCTGGTCGATGCGCATGTGCTGGGGCTGCGCCATCTGCTTGACGGCAAGGTCTCGGGCGGGGCGCAGGAGGTGTTCTGCCTTGGCACCGGCAACGGCTTCACCGTCCGCGAGGTGATCGACCATTCTCGCCATGTCACCAACCGCCCGGTTCCGATGACCGAAGGACCGCGCCGGGGCGGTGACGCCGTGAAGCTGGTCTCGGGCAGCGAAAAGGCGGTTTCCGTGCTGGGCTGGAACCCGGAGCGTTCGACCCTGCCGCAGATGATCCGCGACGCGTGGCGCTGGCACCAGAACGGCGGATATGAGCGCTGATCCGGCCATTCTGCTGGATGTCTCCCGCCTGATTTCACGCCTTGGCATGGGCCCGGCCACCGGAATCGACCGCGTCGAGGCCGAGTGGCTGGGCCATCTCGATCAGGGGGGCAGGCCATACCTGCTGTTGGCCCGCGTCAGGCGGGCTCAACTGCTTTTGCCGAGCGAGGCGGGGCGGATCATCCTCGGCTGGCTTGACGGCAGGCTGGATGGCCTGCCTCCTGCGGCCCTGATCGACCGGCTGCGCGGGCGGCAGGACGCACGGCTCCGCGCCGAGGTTGCTTTGCGCCGCATGGCCCTGAAGACCGCCGACCCTTCCGGGCGGGGGCTCGCGGGCGCGGCGCGGGCTATTCTGGGCGAGGGCGCGACCTATCTTTCGACCGGTCACAGCAATCTCTCGGACGGCCTGCTCTCCAATCTGGCGCCATTGCCTCGGGTGATGATGATCCATGACACGATCCCGCTGGACCATCCCGAATATACCCGCGCCGGTCAGTCGGAGAAATTCGCCCAGCGGTTCGGTGCCGTGCTGCGTCATGCCGACCTGCTGCTTGCGATCTCGCAGGCGACGCGCGCCGATGTGATCCGCTGGCGCGAGCGGATGGGTCTGCCCGCGCGGGCCGATATCGCGGTGGCCCCGATCGGCACCCGGCTTGTCGAGGCATCGGCCCTGCCCGATGTGCCGCAGGTCGCGCGCCCGTTTTTCGTCACGCTGGGCACGATCGAGCCGCGCAAGAACCATGCGCTGCTGCTGGACGCGTGGAAGATCATCGGCGACCGGCTTCCGCCCGAGGATGTGCCCGCCCTCGTGATCATCGGGCGTCGTGGCTGGGAAAACCACGCGACCTTCGCGCGGCTCGATGCCTGCCCGGAGGCGGGGCCGATCGTCGAGCTTTCCGGCCTCGATGACGGCGCGGTCGCGGCGCTTGTCGGGCAGGCCCAGGCGCTTCTGATGCCCAGCCACGCCGAGGGATTCGGCCTGCCCTATACCGAGGCCGCGGCGCGGGGCGTGCCGGTGATCTGCGCCCCCCTTGCCGCCGCCCGCGAGGTTCTGGGTGACTATGCCTGCTATCTTTCGCCCGACCGCCCCGATCTGTGGGCAGAGGAGATCATGCGTCGCGCGGCAGGTCCGGCCCTGCGGCAGACACCCTTGGCGGTGCCGCAATGGGATGCCCATTTCGCGCTGGTGGACAGGCTCATGCGCGAAGGATTGCGCGCGCGGGCGGCCACGGCTATGCCCAGTTGAAAAGCGAAGATTCCCGTGAAGCGACTGATCAGGATCACCCGCCGAAAGTTGCGTCTGCGTGCCCTTCGGCACTATCTGCTGGGACGTGCGGTCCGCCGGCGCCGTCGCCTGCATCCGATCGCGGTGCGGACCCGGCGCATCCGGCGGGGCGATATCCTGCTGTTCATGTCGATCCGCAACGAAAAGGTTCGACTGCCCTATTTCCTCGAATATTACCGTCGCATGGGGGTCCAGCATTTTCTGGTCGTCGACAACGGCTCGGATGATGGCGGGCTGGAATACCTGAGCGAGCAGCTCGATGTATCGGTCTGGCTGACGCATTCGAGCTACAAGGACTCCCGCTTCGGGATGGACTGGCTGAACTGGCTGCTGCTGCGCTATGGCACGGGGCATTGGTGCCTGACCGTCGACCCGGACGAGTTCCTGATCTATCCCCATCACGACACCCGGCCGCTGCGGGCGCTGACCGACTGGCTTGACGCCTCGGCGATCAAGTCCTTCTCGGCGATGCTGCTCGACATGTATCCCAAGGGCACGCTGGACGCGCGGACCTATCACGAGGGTCAGGATCCGTTCCAGATCGCCGCCTGGTTCGACCCGGCGAATTATACGATCCGCAAGAACGGCGAATACGGCAACCTGTGGATTCAGGGCGGGCCGCGCAGCCGCGCGTTCTTCCGCGACAACCCGGTGCAGGGGCCGGCGCTGAACAAGATTCCGCTGGTCAGGTGGGAACGGTCCTATGTCTATGTCAGCTCGACCCATATGCTGCTGCCGCGCTCGCTGAACCTTGTCTATGACGAGAATGGCGGAGAGAAGGCTTCGGGCTGCCTGCTCCATGCCAAGTTCCTGTCCACATTCGCCGGGAAATCCGCCGAGGAGATCGAGCGCCGCCAGCATTATTCCGACAGTCAGGAATATATGGCCTATCACTCCGGCCTGCAGGAAGAGCAGGATTTCTGGTGCGAGGAATCGCGCCGCTACGAGGATTGGCGGCAGCTTGAGGACATCGGGCTGATCTCGAAGGGGAACTGGGCATGACGGCGCCCGAACACGAGCCGCCGGTTCCGGCCCTTCCCGCCAAGGTCCGCCTTGGCATCGTCATGCTGTGCCATAACGAGTTGCCGCTGGCCGCGCGCATGGCCGAGGTCTGGGCGGCAGGCGGCGCGGTTGTCGCGATCCATATCGACGCCAAGGTCGCGGCAGAGGAGGTCGCGACGATGAGGACCGACCTCGAGCCGCATGAGGAGATCATCTTCTCGCGCCGCCATCCCTGCGAATGGGGTTCGTTCAGCCTGATCAGGGCGACGCAGGACGCGGCATCGCTGCTTCTGGACCGTTTCGAGGATGTGAGCCATGTGATGGTCGTGTCGGGTTCCTGCCTGCCGCTGAGGCCGGTTGCGGATCTGATCGCCTTCCTCGCGCAGCGCCCGACCCGTGATTTCATCGAAAGCGTGACCGCCGAGGATGTCGGCTGGACCGTCGGCGGGCTGAACGAGGAACGCTTCACCCTGCGCTTCCCCTTTGCCTATCGCAGGCGGCGGATGCTTTTCGACCGCTATGTCGAATTGCAGCGCCGCCTCAAGCTCAAGCGCCGCATCCCCGAAGGGCTGGTGCCGCATCTCGGCTCGCAATGGTGGTGCCTGACCCGCGCCACGCTGCACGCCATTCTCGCCGATCGCCGCCGGCCCGAGTTCGACCGCTATTTCAGCCGCGTCTGGATCCCGGACGAGAGCTATTTCCAGACCCTCGCCCGGATGCATTCGAACCGGATCGAAAGCCGGTCGCTGACGCTGGCCAAGTTCGACGATCAGGGCAAGCCCTACATGTTCTACAACGATCATCGCCAGATTCTCGAGGAATCGCGCTGTTTCGTCGCCCGCAAGATCTGGCCGCGGGCCACCGCGCTCTATGCCTATTTCCCGCGCCCCGCGCAGGCCGAACCCTCTGCGGCCGAACCCCGGCCCGAGCGGCTGGACCGTATCCTCGGGCAGGCCGTCAGCCGCAGGCGCCTCGGGCGGCCCGGCCTCTATATGCAGAGCCGGTTTCCGCTCAAGGATCGCGAGAACGGCAAGACGGCGGCCTCCTATGCGCTCATGCAGGGCTTCTCGGACCTGTTTCCGGATTTCGAACCGTGGCTGGCCGAGCGGCTCGATGCCGATGTCCACGGGCATATCATGGCGCAGGACCGGGTTGAGTTCGGGGGCAGGGCGCAGGTCGGGCCGGGCGGGCTGTCGGACAGCGCGGCGCTACGCGACCTTGACTGTCGCGGTTTCGTGGCCAACCTGATCCGCATGTCGCCCCGGATGCAGGTCATTCAATACAGCCCGCGCGACCAGCAGGATCTGAACTGGTTCATGGCCACCGATCCGAACGCGCAATTCTTCATCATCACCGGCGCATGGGCGGTGCCCTTGCTGCATTCCGGCATGCCCTTCGACGACATCCGCCGCGTCGCCGCGCTGCTGCAGCGCACCGAGCTTGAGCAGATCGGCACCCTGAATTCGGTCTGGCTGAAGGCGCGGACGCGGATCTGGGATCTGGGCGATTTCTGCGCGCGCCCGGCGGGCGTGCTTCGCGGCGTCCTGCGCGAACTGGGCGGCGACCCCGATGCGGCCGCGAACCTTCCCGAAATGCGGGAACTGGCTGGCATGGGGCGATTCCTCCAGCGCCTTCGCAATGCGGGATTGCGCCCGCAACTGATGGGTGATTTCCCCGTCGCCGACCCCGCCCCGAGCAAGGAAAGCATCTGACATGAACCAGCCCTTCCAGCGCTTCGTCATCTTTGCCGAGATGCGGACCGGCTCGAACCTGCTCGAGGCGACGCTGAACGCGGTCAAGCGCGTCACCTGCTTTGGCGAGGCCTTCAACCCCTACATGATGGGCTGGCCGGACAAGAACGAGTTGAAGGGCATCACCAAGGCCGAGCGCGATGTCGACCCGCTGCCGCTGCTGGCGGCGATCTTCAACAAGCCGAACCATCTGCCGGGCTTTCGCTATTTCCACGACCACGACCCGCGGGTCTTTGACGCGATCATGGAGGACCGGGCCTGCGCCAAGATCGTGCTGACCCGGAATCCGGTCGACAGCTATGTCTCGACCACGCTGGCCCGCGCGACGAACCAGTGGAAGCTGAACGAGACCGAGACCCCGATCCCCGCCGCCGCCCGCTTCGATCCCGAGGAGTTCGGGCAGGTCCTCTCGGAGGTCGAGGAGTTCCAGCTGAAGGTCCAGCACCGGTTGCAGGTGACGGGCCAGACCGCCTTCTGGCTGGGCTACGAGGATCTGCGCGATACCGAAGTGATGACCGGCCTTTTGCACTGGCTGGGGCGCACCGACGTCAAGAAGGTCGAGCCGGCCAGCGATCAGGTGCCGCAGAATCCGCGCGAACTGGCGGAGAAGGTCTCGAATTTCGACGAGATGGAGGCGGCGCTCTCCCGGCTCGACCCGTTCATGCTGCGCCGGATTCCGAATTTCGAGCCGAAGCGCGGCCCGGCCATCCCGTCCTTCATGGCCTCGGGTGCGGGCAAGGGGTTGGTCTTCATGCCGATCAAGGGCGCCCCCTCGGATCAGGTCGCGACGTGGTTGCGCCAGATGGGCGAGGTCACGGTGGACCTGAACCACAACACGCTGAGGCAATGGAAGCGCGACCATGCCGGGCATCGCAGCTTCACCGTCTTGCGCCATCCGCTGCGGCGCGCATGGATCGCCTTCGAGGCGCTGCTGGAGGGCGGCAACGCCCAGCTTCGCGACCTGATGCGGCAGATCCATCGCGTGGCCCTGCCACCGGAGGAGGAGCTTCCCGCGCTGACCGACGATCGCAAGGCCGAGCTTTTCGAAGCCTTCCTCGATTTCCTGCGCCGCAATCTCAGCGGCCAGACCTCGCTACCGACGCATCCGGGCTGGGCCACGCAGGCCGAGATCCTGTCGGGTTTCTCGCGTTTCGGCGCGCCCGACATGGTGCTGCGCGAGGCCGATCTGGCCGAGGATATCAACTGGCTTGCCGGCAGCGCCGGGATCAGGTCGGCGCCCGCCCTGCCGGGGGGGGAAAGCTTCCCGGATTTCCTGAAGGACCAGAGACTGCGTGGCGCGGCGAAGCGGGCCTATCAGCGGGACTACATCGCCTTCGGCTTCGCGGGCCAGCCCTGAGCGGGCCTAGCCCTGCGGCGTCATCGCCTTGCGCTGGCGGTTGCGCTCAAGCCCGAGCTGCCGCTCGCGCCAGATGATCAGGATGCCGGCCGCGATGACCAGCGCGGCCCCCATCAGCATCACCATGGTCGGCGCTTCGCCAAAGACGAACCAGCCGATCAGCAGCGCAAACAGCATCGAGACATATTCAAACGGCGCGATCAGCGATGCATCGGCATGGCGATAGGCCGAGGTCAGCAGGATCTGGCCCAGTCCGCCCAGCAGCCCGATCGTGACCAGCAAGGCCATGGTTCCCGCGCTTGGCATCACCCAGCCGAAGGGCAGTGTCAGCAGACTGAGAATGGTCGATGTCACCGAAAACCAGAAGACGATGGCCGAGGTGCGCTCCTCCTGCGCCATCTTGCGCACGAAGATCATCGCCAGCGCCGTGCAGGCCGCCCCGGCCAGCGTCACCACTGCGCCGAGGCTTTCGCGCAGGTCCATCTCGGTTCCCGTGGTCAGGCGTGGCGACAGCACGACCACCACGCCGGCAAGTCCCATCACCACCATCCCGATGCGGAAAAGACGCACCTCCTCGCCAAGGAACATGGCCGCGAAGATCACGGTCAGCAGCGGCGCGGCATAGCCAAGTGCCGTCACCTCGGGGAAGGGCAGCAGCGACAGCGCCCAGAAACCCAGCGCCATGGCCATGGTTCCGATTACGCCGCGATAGAAATGCCCAATCGGGCGATAGGTCTTCAGCCCGATCCCCAGTTCCTTGCGCCAGATCAGCCAGATCAGGATCACGGGAATCGCGAAAAGCGAGCGGAAGAAGACCTGCTGACCCGGCGGGACGCCGAGGCCCTCCGCGGATGTCGCCTTGATGAGCGAGGCCATCAGGGTAAAGACGATCACGCTGAAACATTTCAGCAGGATGCCGCGCAGCGGGCTCGGAGGGGTCGGAATCATGTCAGTCTTTGGCACGCCCATTGCGCCGCGTCGGCGACTGCGGGATCGGGATCACGGGTCAAGCCTTCCGCCACCGGACGCAGATGTGCAAGCCCCGAATTGCCGATCGCATAAAGCACGTTCCTGACCATCCGGTCCCGGCCGATGCGCTTGATCGGACTGCCGGCGAAACGCTCGCGGAAGGCGGCGTCGTCAAGCGCCGCCAATTCCGCCAGCCCCGGCGCTCCATGCGGGCCGTGATAGCGCAACTCGGTCGCGGCCTGCGCGAACTTGTTCCAGGGGCAGGCGGCAAGGCAGTCGTCGCAGCCATAGATGCGGTTGCCCATCATCGGCCGCAACTCGGGATCGACCGGCCCTTTATGCTCGATCGTGAGGTAGGAGATGCAGCGCCGCGCGTCGAGCTGGTAGGGCGCGGGAAAGGCCCCGGTCGGGCAGGCGTCGAGGCAGGCCCGGCACGAGCCGCAATTCGACCGCTGCGGTTCGTCCCTGGGCAGGTCCAGCGTGGTGAAGATCGAGCCGAGGAAGAACCAGCTTCCAAGTTCCCGCGACAGCAGGTTCGTGTGCTTGCCCTGCCAGCCAAGGCCCGCCGCCTGCGCCAGCGGCTTTTCCATCACCGGCGCCGTATCGACAAAGACCTTGATCTCGCATCCGGTCAGGTTCACCAGCCAGCCGCCAAGCCGCTTCAGCCGCTTCTTGACCAGATCGTGATAGTCCTTGCCCTGCGCATAGACGCTGATCCCGCCGCGATCGGGATGGGACAGCACCTCCAGGGGGTCGTGGTCGGGGGTGTAAAGCTCGGCCAGCATGATGACCGACCCCGCCGCCGACCAGAGGGTCGGGGGCGAGCCGCGCCAATGCGTCCGCTCGGCCATCCATGCCATCTGGCCATGACGCTCCTTGCCGATGAACTCGGCCAGCCGTTCGGGAAGCCGGGGATCGGCGTCCGGCGCGCAAATGCCAAGGGCCGAGAAACCCTCGGCCCGCGCCTGCGCCTCCAGCCGGGAACGGATCTCGGTCGGGTTAGAAATCCAGGAGCGCATAATGCGGCGCCGGATGCACGCCCGGCAAGTGGTCGGCCAGAAGGCTGCGGAAAGCCGGGCGCGACTTGATCTTGGCATACCATTCCTGCACCTCGGAGGAATGGGTCCAGTCCACGTCCGAGATATAGTCGAGGCAGGAGATATGGGCGGCAGCGGCGAAATCCGCCAGCGTCATCACGTCGCCCGCCAGCCAGCGGCGCTGTTCCAGCAGGGATTTCATGTAATCCATGTGATAGCGGATGGCGGAAAGGCCTGCCTTGACGGTGCGCGAATCCGGGTAGCCGAGGCGCATGACCTTTTTCCACACCCGTTCGTTCATCACCGGGCGGGTGCATTCATTGGCGAACTTGTCGTCGAACCACGAGCAGAGCCTGCGCACCTCGTAGCGGTCGATCGCCGAGGAGGGCATCAGCGCCGGGTTGGGGTATCGCTCGTCCAGATATTCGCTGATCGCCTGGCTTTCGGCCAGAAGGCGGCCGTCCATGCGCAGCACCGGCAGCTTGCCCGCCGGGTTGCGGCGCATGATCTCGGTGCCGGGTTCCCAATAGCGGTCCTCGACCAGTTCGACCTCGACCCGCTTCTCGGCCAAGACCAGCCGCACCTTGCGGCAATAGGGCGAGAGCGCGATGTGATAGAGTCGGATCGTGGAATTGCTGGAGGCAGTATTCATCTGGGGAAAGCACCGGGGAACATTCGCGGACAGCTTGTGTGATACGCTGCGTAACCCGCGGTTTCAACAAGCTTGGCTCAGCGCGGCAGCATCAGGCAGGAATCGCGCCCATCCGCGCGGATCGTGGCCGCCCCGTCGGCGATTGCCCGCGTCCGCGCCGATCCCGTCTGCGGCATGCGCGATTTGGGCGCGGGCAGGACCGAGGCGAGGGCGGCCGATTGCCGCGCGGTCAGCTTGTCGGGGGTCGTGCCGAAATAATGCCGGGCGGCGGCGTGGATGCCAAAGACCCCGCGGCCGAACTCGGCGAGGTTCAGATAGACCTCGACGATGCGGCGCTTGGACCAGAGCGCCTCGATCATCGGGGTATAGACCGTCTCGAGGACCTTGCGCGGCCAGCTTCGTCCCTGCCACAGAAACACGTTCTTCGCCGTCTGCTGCGAAAGGGTCGAGGCCCCGCGGCTGGAGCCCGAGGCGATCACCTTGCGAATCTCGATCATGTCGAAACCCCAGTGATTGCAGAAATTGGCGTCCTCGGCCGCCACCACGGCGCGGACCATGGCGGGAGAGATTTGCGCGAGGCGCGTCCATTCGCGTGGCGTGCCGGGATATTCGCGCGTGCCGCTGAGGATGGTCCAGCTTGTCGGCGGGTTGATGAACGAGAACAGGAAGACCAGCACGAACATCAGCGCCAGCAGCCGGACCCCGATCCAGCGCAGCCAGCCGGCAAGCCGGAGGGCGGCGCTGCGCATTGGCCGCAGCCGCCGGGGCCGGCGCGCGCGGCGCGGCCTCGGCCGGGCCGGTGCCTCGACCAGCTCCTCGGTATCGGTGATGCTGTCACTGCGTCGGGGCATGGGCGCGTCCTGTCACGCCAATGCCCTTTGCGTCAAGCATTTGCGGCGCCTATCAGGCGCCGGCGGTCCCTTCGTCAGCTTGCGGCGCGGGCGGGCGCGCATCGGCCTGCGGCAGGCCAAGGGCGCTGCCAAGCTTGCCGCCGGCAAAGGCCTCGCGCAGCTTCGCCTCCTGCTCGTCGGGCAGCGAGGTCTGCAGCACCCGGCCGCGCAGGTGGAACGCCTCAAGTCGCGACAGCACCTTGTCCGCGGTCATCTTGCGCACCAGAATGAACACGGCCGAGCCGCCGGGCGGGATCGAGCGGCCAAGCTCGCGCATGAAGTTGTCGTTGATCCCGACATCGCTGAGCCGCCCCGCGATCGCACCCGAAGCTGCGCCCACCGCCGCGCCGATCAGCGGGTTCAGGAACAGAAGCCCGACCAGCGTTCCCCAGAAGCCGCCGCCGACCGCGCCCGCGGTCGTCAGGTTCACCGCCTGATGCAGCTGGATGTCCTCGGCCGTGGGACGGGTCACGACAACCGCGTCCTCAAGCTGGATCAGGTATTCCTTTTGCATCTTGACCAGTTCGCTGCGCAGTTCGAAGCCGGTGGCCTCGTCGTCGAAGGCAATGACAAGCAGATCGGACATGAGTGGAATCCTCGTTGTGGGATGGCGCGGGCGGAACGCCGCAAGCCGGCAAGCCGTTCCGGTGTCGTGATCTTTTCCCCCTCGCGGCAAGGGCGCAAGCCCCAAACTTGGCGCTGCGGGCTTATCCGGTCTTGTCACCGGCGGGTCCGATGGTGACAAATGGAAGCCGACCCGCCGATCCTTCCGACGCATGAGGTGCGAATGCTGATCCAGCTTGTCCATATCCAGGTCCAGCCGGGCAAACGCGAGGCCTTCATCGAGGCGTTCCGCCTGAACTGGCAGGGGGCGCAGACCGAGTCCGGCAATATCCGCTTCGATCTGCTTTGCGACCCCGAGGACGAGAACAGCTTTTCCGTCTACGAGATCTTCGCCGATGAGGCTGCGCTCGACGAACATCGCGCGACCCCGCATTATCGCCGCTGCATCGAACTGATCGACCCGCTGACCACGGGCCGCCGCAGCAAGCGTTTCTTCGCGCCAATCCTGGTCGAAGGTCGCGCCGTCACCCGCCCCTAGCGCCGACCCGCCCTTCCCGCCACAGACCGGAGCCATCGCGCCTCATGTTGAATCCCCTTCGCCCCTATAGCGCGCGAATCCGCAAGCTGCTTGGCCGGCCCGAGCCCGATTTCATCGCAGGCGCGGTGGAAAGCTGGCAGGAAGCGCCCAGCGGCACCGTGCATGTCCAGCCAGCGCTGTTCCTGCCGGGGCAGGTCGAGCGGATCAGGGCCAGCGTCTTCGCCACCCTCGCCGATACCGTCACCGCCCTGACGCAGGAGGGCGAGGTCCGCGAGGGGGCGACGCTTGGCTGGCGGTTCCGCGATGTCGATCTGGTCGATGGCGTTCTTTACGGCGACGGCGCCGAGATGCACCTGCGCAATCGCCGCAACCGCACCGGGCTGGCCTTCCGCCCGCGCGTCTCGGCCAGCGGCGCGCTTTACGAGACGTGGAACACGAATCGCTGGTTCGGAAGCTGGCTGATGGACGGGCTGGTCTCATGGCCGCTGGCCGAAAGGACCGGGCAGCCGCTCTCGATGACACCCGCGCCTTCTCCCTCCAGCCATGCCGCGCGCTACGAGGAGTTGCTGGGCGTGACCCCGCAGCGTCTTCCGCCCGAGGTGCATTTCGATGAGCTTGTGCTGTTCTCGGACCTCTCGAACAATCCCGATAAATGGCGGCGTCAGGCGGAGCTGCGCGAGAGGCTGCTGGCCGGGCGCAACCCCGCGCCCGTGCCGGGGGTCTTTCTGCTCAGGGGAACCGGTGGCGACCTGCGCCTGCTGAAGAACGAGCGTGAGCTGGCCGAAAAGCTGGCGGCCGAGCGCGGGTTCAGGGTGATCGACCCGCTCGCCTCGACCGTTGACGAATTGATCGAGGCTTGCGGTGCGGCCCGCGCCATCGTCGGCGTCGAGGGCAGCCATCTGGTGCATGGCATCATCGTTGCCCCGCCCGGCGCGGCGATCCTGCCGATCCAGCCGCCCGACCGCGTCGCGGCGACCCTGAAGCAGCTTAGCGACCGGTTGGGGCAGCGCTATGGCCTTGTGGTGGCCGAGGGCAATGACACCGTCTTCACCCTCGACTGGAGCGATCTTGCGCTGACGCTCGACCTGTTCGACTGACTATTCGCCGCGCGGGAAGCGCTTGGATTCCTCAAGCACGTTCAGGTCCATGTGGTTGCGCATGTAGCGCTCCGATGCGACTTGCAGCGGCTGGAAATCCCAGGATTGATAGTCACCCTGCCGCAATGCCTCATAGACCACCCAGCGCCGGGCCTGACTTTCCCGCACTTCCGCATCATAGGCGGCAAGATCCCAGCGTTCGGCCGCAAGGCCGCGCATCCGCTCCAGCACCGGCGCGGCGGCCGGGTCGGTCGCGCGGTTCACCCGCTCCTCCGGGTCGTCGGCGAGGTTGTAGAGCAGTTCGGGATCGGCGCTGCAGGCGATGTATTTCCAGTCGCCCTCACGCAGCCCGACCAGCGGCGTGACCGATCCCTCGGCCGCGTATTCCATCGCGACCGGGCCATGATCCGCGCAGCCCTGCGCCAGCGACTCGCCATCGGTCCAATGCGCGACCTCCTCCCTCGGGATGCCGGCAAGCTCGCAAAGCGTCGGCAGCAGGTCGATGGTCGAAACCGGGTTCTCGACCAGCCCCGGCTCCATTCCGGGGGCCGAGATCATCATGGGCACGCGGGCCGAGGGTTCGAAGAAGTTCATCTTGTACCACAGACCGCGATCGCCCAGCATCTCGCCATGGTCCGAGACGAAGACCACGATCGCCTCCTGCCGGCTGCGTTCCAAGACGTCCAGAAGCTCGCCCAGCTTCTCGTCGACATAGCTGATATTGGCGAAATAACCTTGCCGGGCGCGGCGGATATTCTGGGCGGTGATGTCAAGCCCGCGCCAGTCGCAGGCATCCATCAACCGCTGCGAATGGGCGTCCATCCGGTCGTAGGGAATGGCCTCCGGCGGCTCAAGCTCGGGGATGCCCTCGTAGAGATCCCAATATTTGCGCCGCGCGACGAAGGGGTCATGCGGATGGGTGAAGCTGACGGTCAGGCACCATGGCCGGGGATCCGCGCCGCGCGACAGGTCATAGAGCTTGCGGCAGGCGTTATAGGCGACCTCGTCGTCATATTCATACTGGTTGGTGATTTCGGCCACGCCCGCGCCGGTGACCGAGCCCATGTTGTGATACCACCAGTCGATACGCTCGCCCGGCTTGCGATAATCCGGGGTCCAGCCGAAATCGGCGGGATAGATGTCGGTCGTCAGCCGCTCCTCGAACCCGTGGAGTTGGTCGGCGCCGACGAAATGCATCTTGCCGGAGAGGCAGGTCTGGTAGCCCGCGCGGCGCAGGTGATGCGCATAGGTCGGGATGTCCGAGGCGAACTCGGCCGCATTGTCATAGACGCGGGTGCGCCGCGGCAATTGCCCGGCCATGAAGCTGGCCCGCGCGGGCGAGCAAAGCGGGCTTGCGGTATAGGCATTGGCATAGCGGGTCGATTGCCCGGCCAGTTTGCGCAGGTTCGGGACGTGCAGGAATTCGGCCGGGCCGTCGGGGAAAAGCACCCCCGACAGCTGGTCGACCATGACGATCAGGATATTCGGACGTGACAATTACTTCACCGAAGCCATGACCGCATCCGCGCCGGGCTGGCCGTCAAACGTGGTGACGCCATCGAGCCATTTCGCGACCGCCTCGGGGTTTTCGGCGATCCATGCCTTGGCGGCATCCGCGGCGTCCATGCCCTCGTCAAGGATGCTGCCCATCAGCAGGTTCTCCTGATCGACGGTAAAGGTCAGTTGCCGGAACAGCTTCGCCGCATTGGGGCAGGCCGCGATCCAGTCCTTGCGCGCCACGGTGTGAACGGTCGCGCCGCCGAAATCGGGGCCGAACTCGGCATCGCCGCCCGAAAGATAGGTGATGTTGAGGTTCACGTTCATCGGATGCGGTGCCCAGGCCAGGAAGACCGAGGGCGTGCCCGCGGCATCATTGCGCGCAACCTGCGCCAGCATTGCCTGCTCGCCCGATTCGACCAGCTTCCAGTCGCCAAGGCCGAACTTGTCCTCGTCGATCATCTTGGTGATGGACTGGTTCGCGGGCGCGCCCGGCTCGATTCCATAGATGGTGCCCTGGAACGCGTCCTTGTGCTGGTCGAGATCCGCGAAATCCTTGACGCCCAGATCGCTTGCCGCATCGGTTACGGCGAGGGTGAATTTCGCCCCGGTCAGGTTCTGGACCAGAACCTCGGTCTTGCCCGAGGCGTCGAGATCGTCGCGGAACTTCTGCTGCGCCGGCATCCAGTTGCCGAGGAAAACGTCGGTCTCGCCGTTCTTCAGCGCCTCATAGCCGATCGGAACCGACAGGGTCCTGACGTCCGGCTTGTAGCCCAGTCCCTCCAGCACCGCATGGGCAACGCCGTTGGTGGCGGTGATGTCGGTCCAGCCGGGATCGGAAAGGCGGACGGTGCGGCAGGCGGCGGCCTCTTCGGCGGCGGCGGGCAGGGCGCACAGGGTCGCGACCATGGCGACGGCGGGGATTGCGAGTTTGGGGTTCATGATGACCTCTCTTGTCGTCTCGGCGGGGCGATCCCGTCGCGGAGAGGTCAATGAGCCCATAGCCGGGCCGCGGACGCAATAGGGCAGGGAAAACCCGGTCCCGAGGCAGGCTTGTGCCGGTCGGATTGCGGATGTCCTGTCACCACTTGACGGCTGCTCGGGGAAGTTGGAAGCTGCCGACCGTCCTTGCCGGACGGCTGCGGCGAAACGCCTGATTCTCCGCGAGAAAAGTGGTGAGCCCAACAGGATTCGAACCTGTGACCCACTGATTAAAAGTCAGTTGCTCTACCAACTGAGCTATGGGCCCACATCACGGGGGGCTGATTAGTGTTGGTGGCTGGTGGGGTCAAGCGGAAAAAACGCGGCCTCTGGAAAAAACTTTGCAGCGAGCGTATGTGACCGGCATGGATCAGCAGCAGCACCTTGGCCACCGCGTCCCGCTGCCCTTCATGAAAATGCATGGGCTGGGCAATGATTTCGTCGTCATCGACGGTCGCGAGACCGGGCGGCTGCCCGATGCTGCCGTGGTGGCGGCCATGGCCGACCGCCATTTCGGCATCGGATTCGACCAGTTGGCCGTGATCCTGCCGGGCGAGAATGCCGATGCCCGGCTGGTCTTCTACAATTCCGACGGCTCGATCTCGGCCGCCTGCGGCAATGCCACGCGCTGTATCGCGCGCTATCTGCTGGACGAATCGGGCCGGCGCGAGCTGCGCCTCGCGACCGATCACGCGGTCCTCTTGGCCGAGGAGGCGGGCGACGGCCTGACGCGGGTCAACATGGGCCCGCCCGTGCTTGACTGGGCGCATGTCCCGCTGGCCGAGGATGTCGACATGCTGCACCTGCCGATCGCGGGCGATCCCGTCGCGACCGGAATGGGCAATCCGCACATGACCTTCTTTGTCGAGGACGTGGCGGCGGTCCATCTGGAGCATTTCGGCCCGATCCACGAAAGACATCCGCTTTACCCGCAGCGCACCAATGTCGAGGTGGTGCAGGTCGTCTCCCCCGACGAGATCATCCTGCGCATCTGGGAACGCGGCACGGGCATCACGCTGGCCTCCGGTTCCTGCTCCTGCGCGGCGGTGGTCGCGGCTGCGCGGCGCGGGCTGACGAACCGCAGGGTCAAGGTCAACGTGCCGGGCGGCGTGCTGGAGATCGACTGGCGCGAGGACGGGGTCTGGATGACCGGCCCGACCGCGCATGTCTTTGACGGGGTCTGGCGGGGATGAAGGATCAGGTAAACCCTCCGGTCTTCGCGACGCTCGGCTGCCGGCTCAATGCCTATGAGACCGAGGCCATGCGCGAGATGGCCGATGCCGCCGGCCTCACCGGCGCGGTGATCGTGAACACCTGCGCCGTGACGGCCGAGGCGGTGCGCAAGGCCCGGCAGGAGATCCGCCGCCTTGCCCGCGAGAATCCGGGTGCGCCCGTCATCGTCACCGGCTGCGCCGCCCAGACCGAACCCGAGACCTTTGCCGCCATGGCCGAGGTCACGCGGGTCATCGGCAACCACGAAAAGATGCAGCCCGCGACATGGGCCGCGATGCAGGCCCCCGACCTGATCGGCGAGACCGAGAAGGTGCAGGTCGACGACATCATGTCGGTGAAGGAGACGGCGGGCCACCTGATCGACGGCTTCGGCCGCCATCGCGCCTATGTGCAGGTCCAGAACGGCTGCGATCACCGCTGCACCTTCTGCATCATCCCTTACGGCCGGGGCAATTCGCGCTCGGTCCCGGCGGGGGTGGTGGTCGAGCAGATCAAACGCCTGCGCGATCGCGGCTTCAACGAGGTGGTGCTGACCGGCGTTGACCTGACCTCATGGGGCGCGGACCTGCCGGGTCAGCCGAAGCTGGGCGATCTGGTCATGCGCATCCTGCGGCTGGTTCCCGACCTGCCCCGGCTGCGCATCAGTTCGATCGATTCGATCGAGGCGGATGAGAACCTGATGCTGGCCATCGCCACCGAACCGCGCCTGATGCCGCATCTGCACCTGTCCTTGCAGGCGGGCGACGACATGATCCTGAAGCGGATGAAGCGCCGCCACCTGCGCGACGACGCCATCCGCTTCTGCGAGGATGCGCGGCGACTGCGCCCCGGCATCGTCTTTGGCGCCGACATCATCGCGGGTTTCCCGACCGAGACCGAGGCGATGTTCGAGAACAGCCTGAAGCTGGTCGAGGATTGCGGCCTGACCTTCCTGCATGTCTTTCCCTATTCCGCCCGGAAGGGCACCCCGGCCGCGCGGATGCCCAGCGTCGCCGGTCCCGCGATCAAGGAGCGGGCCTCGCGCCTGCGCGCGGCTGGCGACAAGGCGCTGGCCCGCCATCTTCAGGCGCAGGTCGGCACGCGCCGTCTGGTCCTGACCGAAGGGCCGCGCCTTGCCCGGACCGAGCATTTCACCGAGGTCTCCTTCGATCGCGACATGCCCGAGGGAACGTTGATCGAGGTCGGAATCACCGGGCATGACGGACAGCGCCTGATCGCCTGATTTCATGCTGCGGTGCAGCGTGACGCGGCATGAAACCGGATCTGCGCTTCGCTTAGGCAGTTGGACGCGGGGGTAGTCGTCCATTTCGGCAGGTTGGGGAACAAGTCCTTGCCCGGTAAATGGGCCGCGCATAATCGTAGCACGATGACGCTCCTTTATACACATCCGTCGGGATTTCGGCATGTTACGCCGCCAAGCCACCCGGAACAGGTGTCGCGACTCGACGCCGTGATCGGGGCGCTTCAGGATATGGACCTCGACCGCCGCGAAGCCCCGGACGCGGAGGACGAGGATATTCTGCGCTGCCATCCGGCCAGCTATCTGGCGACGATCCGGCGCAAGGTGCCGACCGATGGCTGGGCCATGCTGGATGCGGACACCTATCTTTCGGCGGGCAGCCTGACGGCGGCGCGCCATGCGGTGGGCGGCGTCTGCGCCGCTGTCGATGCGGTCCTCGCGGGCGAGGGGCCGAATGCCTTCGTCGCCATGCGCCCACCGGGCCACCATGCCGAGCGGTCGCGGGCGATGGGCTTCTGCATCCTCAATTCGATCGCGATCGGGGCGCAGCGGGCGCTGGACCATCACGGGCTCGACCGGCTGGCGGTGCTGGATTTCGACGTCCATCACGGCAATGGCACGCAGGACCTGCTGTGGAGCGAGCCGCGAGCCTTCTTCGCCTCGACCCATCAGTTTCCGCTTTATCCCGGCACCGGCGCGGCCTCCGAGCGTGGGGTATATGGCCAGATCGCGAACTTTCCGCTGCATTCGGGCACGGATGGCGGCCCCGCGCGGGCCATATGGCGCGAGATCTGCGACCGTGTCGCCGAGTGGCGGCCGCAGCTTGTGCTGGTTTCCGCAGGTTTTGACGCCCATGCCGACGACCCTCTGGCCTCGCTGGTCTGGGACGACGATGATTTCCGCGCGATCAGCCGGATGATCTGCGACTCCGCCACGGCATGTTCGGCCCCGGTGGTATCGGTCCTCGAAGGCGGTTATGATCTTGCCGCCCTGGGCCGCACCACGCGCGCCCATGTCGAGGTTCTGAGGGAGACGTCGCTATGACCGGGATCGAAAACATGTCCTTCGAGGACGCGATGCGCGAGCTTGAGGCGACCGTCGGCAAGCTCGAGCATGGCGAGGCCACGCTGGAGGAGTCCATCGCGCTTTACGAACGCGGCGCGGCGCTGCGCAAGCATTGCGACGGGGTTTTGCGCAAGGCCGAGGAGCGGGTCGAGAAGATCACCCTTGCCGCCAATGGTCAGCCGACCGGAACAGTGCCCGTCGAGGGGCTGTGATGCAGGACCGCCTCGATGACGTGAAGGCGCAGGTTCAGGCCGCGCTGGACGCGGCCATGGCCGGCCTTCCGCCGGGAGAATTGACCGATGCGATGCGCTATGCCTGCACCGGCGGCAAGCGGCTTCGCGCTTTCCTCGTCATGGAATCGGCGCGCCTGTTCGGACTGCCGGATGCCGCCGCGCTGCCCGTCGCCGCCGCGGTCGAGGCGCTGCATGCCTACAGCCTCGTCCATGACGACCTGCCGGCGATGGATGATGACGACCTGCGCCGGGGCCTGCCGACCTGCCATGTCAAATGGTCCGAGGCGACGGCGATCCTTGCCGGCGACGCGCTCCAGACCCTCGCCTTCGGTCTCCTGACCCAGCCCGAGATTGGCTCGCCCGAAGCACGCATCAATCTGATCAACGCCTTCGCCGATGCGGTGGGCGCGCGCGGCATGGTCTGGGGTCAGGCCCTCGACATCGCGGCCGAAACCGCGCCCGAGCCGCTGGACATCGCCGCGATCCAGCGCCTGCAAGGCGCCAAGACCGGGGCGCTCATTGTCTTTTCCAGCACCGCCGGCGCGATCATGGCGGGCAGGGACGTGGCGCCGCTGACCGAATATGCGCGGAATATCGGCCTCGCCTTCCAGATTCAGGACGACATCCTTGACGTGACCGGCGACGAGGCCGAGACCGGCAAGCGCCTGCACAAGGACGGCGAGGCGAACAAGGCGACCTTCGTGTCGCTGCTTGGCCTCGATGGCGCGCGCGACAAGGCGCGCGAGCTTGTGCGCCACGCGGATACCGCGCTTGAACCTTATGGCGAGGCGGCAGGAAACCTGCGGCGGCTTGCTCGGTTTATCATCGAGCGGGATGCCTGATCCCAGGACCCGCTCGCCCGAAGTTACACGATCAAGAAGGGTTCAGCCTTGAGCCAGACCGACCAGCCCGACCGACCAGCCACCCCTGTCCTCGACCGGGTCAATCTGCCTTCGGACCTGAAGGCACTGAGCGACCGCGAGTTGATCCAGCTTGCCGGAGAGCTTCGCGCCGAGACGATCAGCGCGGTTTCCGTGACCGGCGGACACCTTGGCGCGGGCCTTGGCGTCGTGGAGCTGACGGTCGCGCTGCATGCGGTCTTCGAGACGCCGCGCGACAAGATCATCTGGGACGTGGGCCACCAGTGCTATCCGCACAAGATCCTGACCGGACGACGCGACCGCATCCGCACGCTGCGGACCGAGGGCGGGCTCTCGGGCTTCACCAAGCGTTCCGAAAGCCCCTATGACCCGTTCGGGGCCGGGCACAGCTCGACCTCGATCAGCGCGGCGCTGGGTTTCGCCATGGCGCGCGAACTGGGCGGCGATACCGGCGACGCGGTCGCGGTGATCGGCGATGGTGCGATGACCGCCGGCATGGCCTTCGAGGCGCTGAACAATGCGGGTGATCTGGGCAAGCGCCTGTTCGTGGTGCTGAACGACAACGAAATGTCGATTGCGCCGCCGACCGGGGCGCTGTCGCGCTATCTGACCCGGCTCTATGCCGAGAACCCTTTCCAGGACCTGAAGGCCGTGGCCAAGGGCGCGGTGGGCTTCCTGCCGCCGACCCTGCAGGAGGGCGCGCGCCGCGCCAAGGAGATGCTCAAAGGCATGACCGTCGGCGGCACGCTGTTCGAGGAGCTGGGCTTTTCCTATGTCGGCCCGGTGGATGGCCATGACCTCAGCCAGCTTCTGCCGCTGCTGCGCACGCTGAAGGCGCGGGCGACCGGGCCGGTCCTGATCCATGCGGTGACGCGCAAGGGCAAGGGCTATGCCCCGGCCGAGCAGGCCGCCGACAAGGGCCACGCGACCGCCAAGTTCGACGTGACCACCGGGGCGCAGGCCAAGGCGAAATCGAATGCGCCGAGCTATACCTCGGTCTTCGCGCGCGCCCTGATCGAGGAGGCGAGCCGGGACGAGAAGATCGTCGCGGTCACGGCCGCCATGCCTGACGGCACCGGCCTCAACCTCTTTGCCGAGCGTTTCCCGCGCCGCTGCTTCGACGTGGGCATTGCCGAGCAACATGCCGTGACCTTCTCGGCCGGGCTGGCGGCGGGGGGGATGAAGCCCTTCTGCGCGCTCTATTCGACCTTCCTGCAGCGCGGCTATGATCAGGTCGTCCATGATGTCGCGATCCAGCGCCTGCCGGTGCGCTTCGCCATCGACCGCGCGGGCCTTGTCGGCGCGGATGGCGCGACCCATGCCGGGGCCTATGACATCGCCTTCCTCGCCAATCTGCCCGGCATGGTCGTCATGGCCGCCGCGGACGAGGCGGAGCTGGTCCACATGGTCGCGACAGCGGCCGCGCATGATGCCGGCCCCATCGCCTTCCGCTATCCCCGTGGCGAGGGCATGGGCGTCGAGATGCCTGAACGCGGCATCCCGCTGGAGATCGGCAAGGGCCGCGTCATCGCCGAGGGCAAGGGCGTCGCGATCCTGTCCTTCGGCACACGCCTGGCCGAAGTCCTGCGCGCGCGCGAGGAACTTGCAGCCGCGGGTGTCCAGCCTACGGTGGTCGACGCGCGCTTCGCCAAGCCCCTCGACCGCGAGCTGATCCTGCGCCTTGCCCGGACGCATGAGGCGCTGATCACCATCGAGGAAGGGGCCGTCGGCGGCTTTGGTAGCCTCGTCGCGCAACTTCTTGCCGATGAAGGTATTTTCGATAACGGCTTGCGCTTCCGTCAGATGGTTCTGCCGGATACGTTCATTGATCATGCCAGCCCCGAGGCCATGTACCGCGAAGCCCGCATGTCCGCCTCGGACATCAGGGCCAAGGTATTGGAGGTTCTGGGCGTCGCCATCGCCAAACGCGCCTGAGAGGTTCCATGCTTCGAGTTCTCCTGACCGGATTTGCCCTTACGTTGCCTCTGGTGGCCGAGGCTCAGGAAAAGGTTGTGGAACCGGCCCCGGCCGTCGCGCCGGAAGGGGCCGAGGCGGCCAAGGTGCCGGAGGCCCCCCGGCCCGCGCCGCTGGTCGCACCCGCACCGGCCCCCGCGAAGCCCGACGGCTTCCTGCCCAACCTGTTCGACGTCACCGTGGTCGAGACATGGGAGACGCTGAACGTGCGCGAAAAGCCGGACGGGCAGGCCAAGGTCATCGCCACGCTGCCCGCGACGGCGAAGGGGGTCGAGGTCGTGGCCCGCGATTCCTCGGGCAAATGGGGCCGGGTGAATACCGGCGAGCAATCGGGATGGGTGGCCTTGCGCTTCCTTGCCGAGCAGAAGGGGGTCTGGCAGCCGGCCTCGCTGCCGCAAAGCCTCGCCTGCCACGGGACCGAGCCCTTCTGGGGCCTCAAGACCACCCGCTCGGGCATGGTCTTTTCCGAGCCCGATGCCGGCGACCGCGCGCTTGAATTGCGCAAGGTCATGGATCGCGGGATCGAGGGCGAGCCGACGCGCGGGCTGATCGCGGGCGACGCAAAGGGCCGCGTCACGGCCTTCATCCGCCCCGCGCAATGCAGCGACGGCATGTCCGACCGTGGCTTTGCCCTTGCGGTTTCCGTGATCCTCGACGGGGCGGAAATGTCCTCGCGGATGCTGACCGGCTGCTGCTCTATCGCGCGATAGGGGTCAGTCCCCGCCCCGCGCCAGCAGCGCCCGCAGCCCACTGCGGTAATCGGGATATTTCAGGCAGACACCCAGCTCGCGCTTGATCCGCGCGTTCGAGACCCGCTTGCTTTCGGCATAGAAGGACCGGGCCATCGGCGTCATCTCGGCGGTGGCGTAATCCTCGGCCGGGGGCAGCGGCAGGCCCAGTAATTCGGCGGCATGGGCGATCACGTCCTCTGGCGGGGCGGGATCATCGTCGCAGAGGTTATAAACCGCGCCGGGAGAAGGCGACCTGATCGAGGCCAGCAATGCCTGCGCGATATCCTCGGCATGGATGCGGGAAAAGACCTGACCCGGCTTGACGATCCGGCGCGCGGTCCCGGCCCTGACCTTGGCGAAGGGCCCGCGTCCGGGGCCATAGATCCCGGCAAGGCGAAAGACATGCAACGGCAGGTCATGGGTGGCGGCAAGCGCCCGCCATGCCTCCTCGGCCGCGACACGCTCGCGGCCCCGGCGGGTCGTGGGGGCAAGCGGCGTCTCCTCGTCGATCCAGCCGCCGCCATGATCGCCATAGACCCCGGTGGTCGAGAGATAGCCGATCCAGCGTGGCCGGGCCCGCGCGATCTGGGGCCCGAAGGCCTCAAGCGCCGGGTCGCGGCCATTCTCCGGCCCGGCCGAAATCAGGATCGCGTCGGCGCGGGCGATCTCCTCGGCAATCGCTGCCTCCTCGCCGGGCCAGAGCAGGGGCGTGGCGCCCAAGGCCGCCACGCGGGCGGTGTCGCCGCGCGTGGTCCCGCTGACCTGCCAGCCCTCGGCCAGCAGCAGGGGGGTCAGGAAGCCCGCCGAATAGCCGTGGCCAAGGACCAGCATCCTCATGCGCGCGCCCGCAGGATATCCGCCGCCAGCGCGAAGGAACGGTGGCGCGCGGCCTGATCGTAGATATTCCCGACGAGGATCAACTCATCCGGCCGATAGCGGGCGATCAGCGCATCAAGCTGCGCCGCGACGGTATCGGGCGCGCCGACGGCGCTGACCGACAACGCGCGCTCGACCATCGGCATGACGGTTTCGGGAACCGCATCGCGGATGTCATCGACCGGCGGCGGCAGCAGGCCGGGCGTGCCGAGGCGCAGTCGCGCGAAGCTGATCATCTGGCTGGTGCGCAGCTTCTGCGCCTCGGCATCGGTATCCGCCACGATGACATTGACCGCCAGCATGAAGCGGGGCGTGTCGCCGAAGGGCGTCTGCTCGAACCGGGCGCGATAGAGCGCCACGGCCTCGTCCAGATCGCCGGGGGCGAAATGGCTGGCGAAGGCATAGGGCAGCCCAAGCGCGGCGGCGAGGCTGGCGCCGTAAAGCGACGAGCCGAGGATCCAGACCGGCACATTCGTATCCTGCCCTGGATGCGCCGCGACCTGCGCACCCGGAACGGCGGGTCCGAAATAGCGCAGAAGTTCGACCACGTCGTTCGGGAAATCCTCGTTGCGCGACATGCCGCGGCGCAGGGCGTGCATGACCGCGCCATCGCCGCCCGGCGCGCGGCCAAGGCCAAGGTCGATCCGGTCGCCGTGGATGGTGGCAAGCGTGCCGAACTGCTCGGCAATGGCCAGCGGCGCGTGGTTCGGCAGCATGACGCCGCCCGCGCCGACCCGGATCCGGCTGGTCTGCCCGGCGACATGGTCGATCAGCACCGAGGTTGCGGCGCTGGCGATTCCCGGCATGTTGTGATGCTCGGCCAGCCAGAAACGGTGATAGCCCCAGTCTTCGGCCGCGCGGGCCAGGGAAACGGAATTGGCGATGGCCTGGCGGGCGTCCGAACCCTCGGCCACGACGGCAAGATCAAGTATCGAAAATTGCATCCGGGTAACTCCTTCGTCTCAGCAGATAGGGTGCCCCGACGCTGCTTGCCAGTGCGCCATGGCGCTGGCACAGTCCGGAAAAAGCAGGAGTGCAGCGAGATGACCGACAATCGGCAGTTGCCTGTCGAAGCCCCCGAGAAAGCCCAGCGTGTCGCCTTCACCGACCCCGCCGCCGCGGTCGCGCGCCTGAACGAGCTTTACGAGCGCGCCTCGAAATTCCTGCTGGACCGCTTCGTCAAGACGCTGGCCGGCGAACGGCCGACCGCGCGCTATCGCGCCTTCTATCCCGAGTTGCGGATGATCGTGCCCAGCCACACCAAGACGGATTCGCGCCTGTCCTTCGGTCATGTCGCGGTGCCCGGCAGCTATGCGACGACCGTGACGCGCCCGGACCTTTTCCGCGGCTACCTGACCGAGCAGATCACCCTGCTGATGAAGAACCACGAGATCTCGGTCACGGTGGGCGACAGCGACACGCCGATGCCTGTCCATTTCGCGGTGGCGACGCAAAGCGACCTGAACGTTCCGCAGGAGGGGGTGCTGAACTTCTCGCTGCGCGACGTGTTCGACGTGCCGGACCTCAACACGATGAACGACGACATCGTCAACGGCACCTCCGGCCCGAACCCGGATGGCAGCCAGCCGCTTGCGCCCTTTACCGCGCAGCGGGTGGATTATTCGCTGGCGCGGCTGGCGCATTACACCGCGACGCTGCCCGAGCATTTCCAGAACTTCGTCATGTTCACCAACTACCAGTTCTATGTGGACGAGTTCGAGGCCTTCGCCCGCCGCGCCCTTGGCGATGCCGAGTCGGGCTATACCGAATTCGTCGGACCCGGAAACCAGATCCTCGAACGGCCCGAGGACCTGTTGGTGACGGGCGCAAAGACCCCGCAGATGCCTGCCTATCACCTCAAGCGCCCGGACGGGGACGGGATCACGTTGGTGAATATCGGCGTCGGCCCCTCGAACGCGAAGACGGCGACCGACCATATCGCGGTGCTGCGGCCCCATGCCTGGCTGATGGTCGGCCATTGCGCCGGCCTGCGCAACTCGCAGAGCCTTGGCGATTTCGTCCTCGCCCATGCCTATCTGCGCGAAGATCACGTCCTCGACGACGACCTGCCGGTCTGGGTGCCGATTCCCGCGCTGGCCGAGGTGCAGGTGGCCTTGCAGGAGGCGGTGGCGGAAGTCACCCAGCTTGAGGGCTATGAGCTGAAGGGGATCATGCGCACCGGCACGGTCGCGACCATCGACAACCGCAACTGGGAGTTGCGCGACCAGTCCGGCCCGATCCAGCGGCTTTCGCAGTCCCGCGCCGTGGCGCTCGACATGGAAAGCGGGACCATCGCCGCCAACGGCTTCCGCTTCCGCGTGCCCTACGGGACGCTGCTCTGCGTCTCGGACAAGCCACTGCACGGAGAGTTGAAGCTGCCGGGCATGGCCACGGACTTCTATCGCACGCAGGTGGCGAGTCACCTGCTGATCGGAATCCGCGCGATGGAGAAGCTGCGCGCCACCCCGCTGGAGCGCATCCATTCGCGTAAATTGCGCTCGTTCAACGAGACGGCCTTTCTTTGACAGGGCCGAACACGTCCGTTTCGCAGCGTTTGCTGATAAAAAAGGCCAAAAATGGCTTGCACCTTTCGCAAAAAGCTTGTGTAGCGCCCTTCATGCCGCCAAGGTGGCGTCCGAAAATTTCCCGAACGGGAAACAACGAGGAGACAGACAATGGCTATGGCCGCTTCTAAACCGATGACCAAAACCCAGCTGGTGGCCACGCTCGCCGAAGAGATGGGCAGCGACAAGAAAACCGCTGCCGCGGCGCTGGACGCGCTGTCGGCCGTCGTGTCGAAAACCGTCGCTGACGGCGGCGCCGTGACCCTGCCGGGCATCGGCAAGGTGGCTTGCCGCGCCCGCCCCGAGCGTCAGGTCCGCAACCCGCAGACCCAGGAAATGATGACGAAGCCCGCCGACAAGGTGGTCAAGGTCACCATCGCGAAAGCGCTGAAGGACAGCGTGAACGCCTGATCTCAGGCCAATCGCAAAGTGAGGGACCGCGCATCACCTGCGCGGTCCTTCGCGTTTTCAGAGAGAAGCCTTCCCCCTTTGGCCTTGCGCCCGCCACTTCATCTGCTAGCCACGCAGGGCAGGGTTGATGAAGGGACCGGCGCATGGACTTCAAGGCCGTCCTGATGGGGTTGGGCTTCGCGCTGATGTGGGCCTCGGCCTTCACGACGACGCGGATGATCGTGACCGCCGCACCGCCGCTGACGGCGCTGGTGATCCGCTTTGCCCTCTCGGCGGTCGTGGCCCTGCCGCTGGCGCTGGCGATGGGCCAGAATTTCAGGCTGAGCCGCGCCGAGTGGCGCACGGTCATCATCTTCGGCATCTGCCAGAACGCGCTCTACCTCGGGCTCAACTGGATCGCGATGCAGCATGTCGAGGCTTCAGCGGCTGCGATCATCGCCTCGATGATGCCGCTGATCGTCGCCTTCCTCGGCTGGCTGATCTATTCCGAGACGCTGCGCCCCGCTGCGATCCTCGGGCTGGTGGCGGGCGTCGCCGGCGTTGCGCTGATCATGGGCGTCAGGTTGCAGCACGGGCTGAACATTCCCGCCACGCTCCTCTGCCTTGTCGGGGTCGTTGCGCTGACCGTGGCGACGCTTGCGGCGCGCGGCGCGGGCGGCAGCCGGAACATGATGACCATCGTGGGCCTGCAGATGGCGGTCGGCGCGCTGGCCCTGCTGATCCCCGCCATGGTGCTGGAATGGGGCCGCCCCGTGGAATGGAGCGGCCAACTGGTCTGGGCCTTCCTCTATACCGTGCTGGCACCGGGCGTCGGCGCGACATGGCTGTGGTTCCTGCTGGTCAACCGCATCGGCGCCGTCCGTGCCGCGACCTTCCACTTCCTGTCGCCGATCTTCGGCGTGGCCACCGCCGCACTGTTGCTGGGCGAACGATTCGGGGCCTCGGACGTGATCGGCGCGCTGATCGTCGCCGGGGGCATCCTGATGGTGCAGCTTGCCCGGATACCGGGCACGCCTCAGCCGCCGGAAGCCTCCGCCCGCGTGGCCGAGGGACGGGACTGAATCCGGCCAACCCATTCGGTGATCGCCGGTGTCGCCGGCATCTGATCCCCGAAGAAGATGAACGGCCCGGCGACCAGCAGATCGACAGCCGAGAAGTCCTCGCCCAGCAGATAGGGCTGACGCGACAGCACCGCATCAAGCTCCGCGATCGCCGTGTCATAGTCGCGGAAGGTCGCCATCAGCGCCGGATGCTGCATGTCGATGAATCTGAAGATCGCCACCGGTTCCAGCACGCCCTGATACCAGAAGAGCCAGCCCAGATATTCGCCGCGCTTCGGATCGCCGGGCAGGGGACCCATCCCCGCCTCGGGGAACATGTCGGTCAGATAGGTGATGATCGCCCCCCGCTCGCGCACATGATCGTCGCCATTGACCAGATAGGGCACCTTGCCCTCCGGGTGGGGGTTCGCGGGATCGCGCCCGCCGGATCCGTCGCGGCGCGGGATCGTCACGGTCTCGACCCGCACCTTGTCCAGCAGGTCCATTTCCGCCAGCAGCGTGAGGATGGTTTCCGAGCGGCTTTGCGGGGCATGGTAAAGTGTCAGCATCTTGGCCTCCTGTTCTGATCGGGGCAGGATGCGCCTGCACTGCTGACAGAAGGTGACAGCATGTCCCGCACCGATCGCCTGATGCGCCTGATGGACGCGCTGCGCCGCCTGCCCGCCCCGGTGACGGCGGGTCGGCTGGCCACGGAAACCGGTGTCTCTCCCCGCCAGCTTTACCGCGACATCGCCACCCTGCGCGCCGGCGGGGCGCTGATCGATGGCGAGGCCGGGCTGGGCTATACCCTGACCGAGGATCCGGCCCTGCCGCCACAAAGCTTCTCGCGGCTCGAGATCGAGGCGCTGCTGCTGGCGGTCTCGGGCCTCGCCTCGCTGGGTGACAAGGCGCTGGTCCGGGCGGGCGAGGACGCAATGGCGCGCATCATCGCCACCCTGCCGCAATCGCAGGGCCGCCATGCCATGCATGCGACGATGCGGCTGTTTCGCGAAACCCGGCATCCGCCCCCGCTCAGCATCGACATGGACATGCTGCGGCAGGCGCTTTGGGACGAGCAGAGCCTGATCATGGACTATCTCGACCTGCAGGGCCGCGCCACCACGCGCGAGGTCTGGCCGCTGGGCCTGTCCTACAGCGACAACAACATGATGCTGCTGGCGCATTGCCGGCTGCGGCAGGATTTCCGGGTGTTTCATATCGACCGCATCCAGTCCATGCGGCTCTCCGGGGCCAGCTTTCGCCCCCGGCGCGTGGCGATGCTGCGGGACTATGTCGGGGGTCGCAAGGTCGGTCTTGGACCGACGGACCAGGGATCCCGCACGCGGGATGGGCGTTGACGGAAGGATCGGCCGCCGGTCCGGGTTGATTTTCACGAAATGTTCTACACCTTGGAGAGATGCGCGCCGATTCCATCCTGTTTCCGACCGAGGCCGGGCTCTATTGCCCCGCGGGTGATTTCCATATCGACCCGCTGCGCCCGGTCGCGCGCGCCCTGATCACTCACGGTCACAGCGACCATGCCCGCTTTGGCCATGGCGCGGTCATGGCCACGCGTGAGACGCTGGAGATCATGCGCCTGCGCATGGGCGACGATTTCGCGCGCGAGACGCAAGTTGCCAAGGGCGAGGTGCGGATCGGCGATGTGTCGGTCAGCTTCCATCCGGCGGGGCATGTGCTCGGTTCCTCCCAGATCGCGGTTACTGCGGCGAAGGGACCGCGGATCGTGGTCTCGGGCGATTACACGCGCCACCCGAACCCGACCTGCGCCGGGTTCGAGCCGGTGGCCTGCGATGTCTTCGTGACCGAGGCGACCTTTGGCCTGCCGGTTTTCCGCTTTCCCGACCCGGGGGCCGAGATCGCGCGCCTGTTGGCCAGCATGGCCGAGTTTCCCGACCGGCCGCATCTGATCGGGGCCTATGCGCTTGGCAAGGCCCAGCATGTCATCGCGCTGCTGCGTGAGGCGGGCTATGACGCCCCCATCGCCATCCATGGCGCGCTGCAGGCGATGTGCGACTATTACATGCGGGCGGGCGTCGATCTGGGCGCGCTGATCCCGGCCACCGCGGACGAGGTTCCCGCCCAGATCGTGATTGCCCCGCCTTCGGCCTTCGCAAGCCCGTGGGTGCAGCGTTTCCGCGATCCGGTGATCGGCTTCGCCTCGGGCTGGATGGCCGTCCGCGCCCGCGCCCGGCAGCGTGGCGTAGAATTGCCGCTGGTGATCAGCGACCATGTCGACTGGCCGATGCTGACCCGGACGCTGACCGAGCTTCAACCCTCCGAGGTCTGGGTCACGCATGGGACCGAGGATGGCGTGATCCGCTGGTGCGAACTGGCGCAGATTCCGGCCCGCCCGCTGCGGCTGGTCGGTTACGAGGACGAGGCGGAATGAAAGCCTTCGCCGCGCTGCTGGAACGCCTCGCCTTCACGCCGGCGCGCAATGCAAAGCTGCGGCTTTTGCAGCATTATCTGGAACGCACGCCCGATCCAGACCGGGGCTGGGCGCTGGCCGCGATGACCGGGGATCTGGAGCTGCGGGCCGTCACGCCCTCGCTTCTGCGCGGCCTTGTGGGCGAGCGGGTGGACGACCAGCTTTTCGCGCTGAGCTATGATTTCGTCGGCGATCTGGCCGAGACGATTGCCCTGATCTGGCCCGGCGGGGCCGAGGACGACCCGCCGCTGTCCGAGGCGGTGGCGCTTCTGCAGACCACCGGCAAGGCGGGGCTGCCCGCCGCCATCGCCGGAATGCTCGACCGGCTGGGTCCGTCCGAGCGGCTGGCCTTCCTGAAGCTTGCGACCGGCAATCTGCGCGTCGGGCTGTCGGCCCGCATGGCGCGGATGGCGCTGGCCGCGATGGGCGCGCCGACCGTCCAGCAGATGGAGGAGGTGTGGCACGGGTTGACACCGCCCTATGCGCCGCTTTTCGACTGGATCGGCGGAGGGGCCGTCCCCGAAAGCGCGGCGCTGGCGCCGTTCCGGCCGGTCATGCTGTCGACCGCCACCGATCTGGGGGAACTGGGTGCCCTCGATCCGTCCGAATATTTCGCGGAATGGAAATGGGACGGGATCCGCGTGCAGGCGGTCAGCGATGGCGGCGTTCGCAGGCTTTATTCGCGGACGGGCGAGGACATCTCGCACAGCTTTCCCGACGTGATCGAGGCGATGGATTTCGACGGCACCGCCGATGGCGAATTGCTGATCCGCCGCGACGAGGGCATCGCCCCCTTCGGAGAGTTGCAGAAGCGGCTGAACCGCAAGACCGTCGGCAAGTCGCTGCTGTCGAGCCACCCGGCCGGGTTGCGGCTTTACGATCTGCTGATCTGGGAGGGGCGGGATCTGCGCGCAGAACCCCTCGTGACCCGCCGCGCCCTGCTGGAGGGGGCCGGTTTCACCTCGGCGCGCGTCGATGTCTCGCCGCTGCTGGAATTCGCGACATGGGAGGATCTGGCCGCGCTCCGCGCCGACCCGCCCGCCAGCGTGATCGAGGGCGTGATGATCAAGCGCCGCGACAGCGCCTATGTCTCGGGCCGCCCGCGCGGGCCGTGGTTCAAGTGGAAGCGCGATCCGATGGTGGTCGATGCGGTGCTGATCTATGCGCAGCGCGGGCATGGCAAGCGTTCGGGCTTTCATTCGGACTTCACCTTCGGCCTCTGGCGCGGCGAGGAACTGGTGCCGGTCGGCAAGGCCTATTTCGGCTTCACCGATGCGGAACTGCGCGAGCTTGACCGCTTCGTGCGCCAGCACACCATCGAACGCTTCGGCCCGGTCCGCGCGCTGGAGCCGAAGCTGGTCGTCGAGGTCGCTTTCGAGGGGTTGAACCGTTCGAGCCGCCACCGCTCGGGCGTCGCGATGCGCTTTCCCCGCATCAGCCGCATCCGCTGGGACAAGCCTGCTGCCGAGGCCGACCACCTTTCGGCCTTGGAGGCGATGCTGTGATCCTGCCGCCCGCGTTTCAGGACTGGTTCGCCCGGCAGGGCTGGAAGCCGCATCCACATCAGCTGGCCCTGCTGGAGGCCGAGGGTGACAGCCTGCTGATCGCGCCGACCGGGGGCGGCAAGACGCTGGCGGGCTTCCTGCCCTCGTTGGTGGAGTTGGCGCGGTCGCGGGATGAGTATTTGGGGAACAGAGAAGCCGCAAAGGGTGGGCTCCATACGCTTTACGTCTCGCCCTTGAAGGCGCTGACGGCGGATATCGGGCGCAATCTGGCACGGCCGGTGGCGGAGCTGGGGCTGGGTATTCGCGTCGAGGACCGGACTGGCGATACCGGCGCGACCCAGCGCCGCCGCCAGCGTGTCGACCCGCCCGAGATCCTGCTGACCACGCCTGAGAGCCTTGCCCTGATGTTGAGCTATCCCGAGGCTCCGGCGATATTCGGCGGGGTCCGGCGGGTGGTGCTGGACGAATTGCATGCGCTGTCGGAAAGCAAGCGGGGCGACCAGCTGATACTTGGGCTGGCGCGGCTGCGCGCGCTGGCGCCGGGGATGCGCGTGACGGGGCTGTCGGCGACGGTCGAGGATCCGCAGGCGCTGGCCGGCTTCATGGCGGGTGCGGCCCCTGTCGCGATTGTCGAGGCCGATCCCGGCCCCGACCCGGATATCGCCATGCTTGCGACCGTGGAGCCCGCGCCATGGGCGGGGGGCGGCGGGCATTACGCCATTCCCGATGTTCTTCAGGCGGTGCGGCAGGCCCGCACCACGATCATCTTCATCAATACCCGCGCCCAGGCCGAGCTGTTCTTTCAGGCGCTCTGGGCCGCGAATGAGGAGAACCTGCCGATCGGGCTGCATCACGGCAGCCTCGCGCGCGAGCAGCGGGCACGGGTCGAGGCGGCGATGGCGGCGGGCGAGTTGCGGGCGGTGGTCGCGACCGGCAGCCTTGATCTGGGGATCGACTGGGGGGCGGTCGATCTGGTGATTCAGGTCGGCGCGCCGAAGAACGTCAAGCGTCTGGTGCAGCGGATCGGGCGGGCCAACCACCGCTACAACGCGCCCTCGATGGCGCGGATCGTGCCGGCGAACCGCTTCGAGCAGATCGAATGCGTGGCCGCGCTGGAGGCGGTGCGGCAGGGCGATCTGGACGGCGAGCCGCGCGGGCCGGGGCCGCTGGACGTTCTCTGCCAGCATATCCTGCTGACCGCCTGCGCCGCGCCTTTCGAGGCTGATGCGCTTTATGCCGAGGTTCGGACCGCCGGTCCCTATCGTGGTCTGTCGCGTGGGGATTTCGACGCCTGCCTCGATTTCGCGGCGACCGGGGGCTATGCGCTGCGCGCCTATGACCGCTGGCAGCGCCTGATGCTGCGGGACGGGCGCTGGCAATTGCGTGACCCGCGGGCGGCGCGGCTGTTGCGGATGAATGTCGGCACCATTGTCGAGAACGAGATGGTCAAGGTCCGCCTGCGTGGGCGTGGCGGCGTCCCTCTGGGCGAGGTCGAGGAGGATTTCGCCGCCAGCCTCGTTCCCGGTGACAGTTTCCTGATCGGCGGCAAGGTGGTCCGCATGGACGCGATGCGCGAAATGGTGATCGAGGTGACGCCCGCCCCCTCGCAGCAGCCGAAGATCGCGGTCTATTCCGGGGTCAAGCTGGCCATGTCGACGCAGCTTGCCCATCGGGTGCTGGCGCTGATCGGCGATCCCGCCCGCCATGTCGTCCTGCCGCCCGACACGCAGGATTGGCTGGCGCTTCAGGCGCAGGTCTCGCGCCTGCCCGAGCCGGGGCTGCTGCTGTCCGAGAGCTTTCCCCATGCCGGCCTGTGGCATTTCGCGATCTATGGTTTTGCCGGGCGGAATGCCTTGCAGACGCTGGGCCTTTTGCTGACGCGCGAGATGGAGGAGGAGGGGTTGGGGCCGCTTGGCTTCCTGATGACCGATTATGCGCTGCTGATCTGGTCGCTTGATCCGGTGACGATGCCCGACCGGCTGCTTGACGCGGTGCGGCTGCGCGCCGGGCTTGGCGACTGGCTGGCCGAGAACGCGGTGATGAAGCGGACCTTCCGCAATGTCGCGACCGTCGCCGGGCTGATCCAGCGCAATATGCCGGGCCAGCGCAAGTCGGGGCGGCAGGCGACGTTTTCCAGCGACATCCTTTATGACACGCTGCGCCGATACGATCCCGGCCATCTGCTGCTGCGGATCACCGCCGACGAGGCGGGCAGGGGCCTCGTCGATTTCGGGCGGATCGAGGAAATGCTGGAACGTTCGCCCAAGCGCGAGCATCGGATGCTGGAACGCGTCTCCCCCCTTGCCGCGCCCTTGCTGCTGGAGATCAGCCGCGTCCCGATCCGCGGCGAGGGACGCGAGCGGCTGGCGAGGATCGAGGCCGAGGCGCTGATGCAGGCCGCCGGGCTGGGGGCGCTCTCGGCATGAAGGGCCATCGATTCGTCTTTCACGGGGTGGAACTGGAGGCGCTGCCCTCCGGCGCGCTCTGGTGGCCCGAGGGGCGCTGGCTGATCGTCGCCGACCTGCATCTGGGCAAGTCCGAGCGGATGGCGCGGCGCGGCGGACCCTTGCTGCCGCCCTATGAGGGGCTGATGACCCTTGCCCGGCTGGCGGAGGATACCGGGCGGCTCCGCCCCGCGACGATCGTGAGCCTCGGCGACGGTTTTGACGACCTCGCTGCGGTGGCGGCGCTCGATCCGGCGGTGGTCGAGGCGATCACCGCGCTGGCCCACGACCGCGACTGGATATGGATCGGCGGCAATCACGACCCCGAACGGCCGCAGGGCGTGCCCGGCCGGGGCGCGGAGGAGTTGATGCTCGGGCGCATCACGCTGCGCCATGCGGCGGGCGCGGGGCCGGATATCTCGGGCCATTATCATCCCGTGGTCCGGCTGGCGGGGGAAAGGCGTCGCGCCTTTCTGCTTGGCGCCGACCACCTGCTGCTGCCGGCCTACGGCGCCTATACCGGCGGGCTGGCAAGCGATGATCCGGCGCTGAAGGCGCTGGTCCCCTCGGGCCTTGCGATTGCCTGCGGGCGCGGGACCATGCTTTTGCCGCTGGAGGCGGGGCGGGACAGGCATGGCGGGCGCCGCCCATGGATAAGATAAGGGCCGCCCTGACGGACGGCCCCTTTCATGTCGCGCAAAAGATCGGATCAGAAGCGGAAGTTCAGACCGAGCTTGATGTTGCTGTAGTCGATGGTGGCCCGGGTGGAGTAGCCAACCGCCTCGAGCTCTTCCTTGCCGAAATTGGCATATTCGTATTCGGCGGTCAGCGAGACCCGGTCGGTGAACTGGCGTTCGACGCCGAGGCCGAGGATATAGCCGTCGGTGTCGAAGCCGACATCCTGACCCGCAACCTCATAGTCGACATCCGCGCGGCCATAGCCCGCGATGCCATAGACCATGGTGTCCGGGCGAACGATATAGCCGGTCTTGAAGCGCAGGGCATACATGCTCTTGAGCTTGGCTTCCGCCTCAATCTCGGTCGCGCCGATGGTGCCCGAGGTGTCGCCCTTGATGTCGCCGCCTTCCCAGGCCAGTTCCGGGCCGAAGACCCAGCGGTCGCGCTGCCAGCGATAACCGACGCGCACGCCTGCATTGACGCCGTCGCCCTTCATCTCGCCGATGTCACCCAGAAGGGTGTCGGTCGCGGCATCGCTGATGCCGACACGATCCTTGCCGCCAAAGGCATAGCCCAGCGTGACGCCGGCATAACCGCCGGCCCAGTTCGCGATCGGTTCTTCGACGACAGGCGCCAGGACCGGCTCTACGACAGGGGGAGTGTAGCCACCGGCAGTGGCAGCACCGGCCCCGAATGCAAGAGAGGCTGCTACAATCGTAAGATGCTTAACATTCATATCTTGTCTCCAGAGGCAATGTGCATCGATTTCGGCCGCGCGCGACAAAGGTCTCGCGTCACACCAGCTGTGTCGCAGGAAACATCGCAAATGGCCCAATTCCAAGGGCTATCGCGAGAGTCCTTAGTTAATTACTCTACGCAAAGGTTAAGACCCCTGAAAGGGGAATTGCGGAAAACACGAAATATTGTCTCAGATATCAAGGTTTTCGACGCTAAGGGCGTTTTGCTGTATAAAATCTCGGCGTGGCTCAACAACATCACCCATGAGCTTGGTGAAAATGTCATCAGCTTCGCTCAGGTCTTCGACACGAACCTGCAACATTGTGCGCGCAGCCGGGTCCAGCGTGGTTTCCCAAAGCTGTTCGGGGTTCATTTCGCCCAATCCCTTGTAGCGCTGGAGTGACAGGCCCTTCTCTCCCTCAAGGAAGATCGCCTGCAGCAGGCCCAGCGGACCGTGGATCGGAACATCGCGATCCTTGCGGATCAGATGCGCGGTCTTGCCGTAGATTTCCTGCAATCCCGCCGTCATCGCGCCAAGGCGGCGGCTTTCGCCGCTGCGCAGCATCGGTCCGTCCAGCGTGCGCGATTCCTCGACCCCGCGCAGCTGGCGGGTCAGGCGGATGCCAGCATCCTGCGTCGGGCGGCCTGACCAGCCACGCTCATATTCCTCGGCGATCATGTCGAGGCGCGCGGCCACGGCCTCGGCCACGCCCTGCGCATCGGCATCGACCCGGCCCTGCACCAGCGCCCCGGCAATCGCCGCCTGCTCGGTGATATGGGCGGGGTAATGCGTGGGATAGGCGCGCAGGATCCGGCGCGCGGTCCGCGCCTCCTCGACGACGCGCGCAAGATCGGCGCCGCTGATGTTTTCGCCATTGCCCAGCCGCAGGCTCGCCCCGTCGATTCCCTGCTGGATCAGGTAATCCTCCAGCGCGGCCTCGTCCTTCAGATAGACCTCCGACCGGCCGCGGCTGACCTTGTAGAGCGGCGGCTGCGCAATATAGAGGTGCCCCGCCTCGATCAGTTCCGGCATCTGGCGGAAGAAGAAGGTCAGGAGCAGGGTGCGGATATGCGCGCCGTCCACGTCGGCATCGGTCATGATGACGATCTTGTGGTAGCGCAGCTTGTCCAGGTTGAACTCGTCCCGTCCGATGCCCGTCCCCAGCGCGGTGATCAGCGTGCCGACCTGCTCGCTGGACAGCATGCGGTCAAACCGCGCGCGCTCGACGTTCAGGATCTTGCCGCGCAGAGGCAGCACCGCCTGGTTCTGGCGCGAGCGGCCCTGTTTCGCGGAGCCACCGGCCGAGTCGCCCTCGACGATGAACAGTTCCGAAAGCGAGGGGTCCTTCTCCTGACAATCGGCCAGCTTGCCGGGCAGGCTTGCCACATCCATCGCCGTCTTGCGCCTGGTCAGTTCGCGGGCCTTGCGGGCGGCCTCGCGGGCCAGCGCCGCCTCGATGATCTTGCCGACGATCTGCTTGGCCTCGGCAGGGTTCTCCTCGAACCATTCCGAAAGCTTCTCGTTCACCAGACTCTCGACCGCCGGGCGCACCTCCGAGGAGACCAGCTTGTCCTTGGTCTGGGACGAGAACTTCGGATCGGGCACCTTGACCGAAAGAACGCAGGTCAGCCCCTCGCGCGCGTCGTCGCCGGTGAAATCGACATTCTGCTTGCGGGCCGAGGCGTTCGACTGGGCATAGCTGTTGATCACGCGGGTCAGCGCGCCGCGGAAGCCGGCCAGATGCGTGCCGCCATCGCGCTGCGGGATGTTGTTGGTAAAGGGCAGCACCGTCTCGTGGTAGCTGTCGTTCCACCACATCGCGACCTCGATGCCGATGCCGTTCTTCTCGCCCTGAATGAAGATCGGATCGGCCATCACCGGGGTCTTCGACCGGTCGATGAACTTCACGAATTCCCGCACGCCGCCGTCATAGTAAAGCTCGGTCCTCAGCGGCTCGGCCGGGCGCTCGTCCTCGAGGATGATACGCACGCCCGAATTCAGGAAGGCCAACTCCCGCAGCCGGTTTTCCAGCGTCTTGTAGATGAAATCCCGGTTCGAGAACGTGCCCTCGGCGCTGTCCTCCTTGGAGGCGGCGAGGAAGCGGACCTCGGTTCCCTTCTCGTTCGGGGCATCGCCCACGACGCGCAGATGCTCGACCGTGTCGCCATGCTCGAAGCGGGCATAATGCTCCTTGCCATTGCGCCAGATGCGCAGCTCCAGCCAGTCGGAAAGCGCGTTCACGACCGAAACGCCGACGCCGTGCAACCCGCCCGAGACCTTGTAGCTGTTCTGGTCGAACTTCCCGCCCGCATGAAGCTGGGTCATGATAACCTCGGCCGCCGAAACGCCTTCGCTCGGGTGCATGTCGACCGGAATGCCGCGCCCGTTGTCGCGGACGGAAACACTGGAATCGGCATGGATCTTGACGCGTACGAAGTCGGCATGACCGGCCAGCGCCTCGTCGATGCCGTTATCCACGACCTCATAGACCATGTGATGCAGGCCCGAGCCGTCATCCGTGTCCCCGATATACATGCCGGGACGCTTGCGCACGGCTTCCAGGCCCTTGAGAACCTTGATGGAATCGGCGCCATATTCGGAGGGCTGGGGGGCGGGTTCGGTCATTGTCATTCTATCCTGCCTTGGGCTCCCATCTTATAGGGGGTCAACGCCGGAATGTCACGGGAAAGCCACAAGATTTAGCGGCCGAAGCCGCGTTTCATCCGCAATCCGCCCGGCCCTCGACCGGGTGTCCAACCCGGCACCAGGGCTGGCTTTCACCGTTTCCCAAATACCCATCCGCGACCGCCGCAAAAAGCATGACGCCGACAGGTTCAGGCCAGGCCTTCGTGATCCAGCAGGGTGGTCCCGTCGCGGCTTTCGATCTCGATCACCCACAGGTCGGGGTCGCGGGCGGCATTGCGAGCGATCTCGGTGTCGATCTCGCGCTCGGGGGCCGCGTTCAGCCGCATCCACAGCCGCCGGTCGGTCTCCAGATCCCATTCCCGGATCCACAGGCTCGCCTGCCCGTCCAGCGTAGCGCATTTGACCATGACGGAACCGGCGGTGTCGTCGCCATGGCGGGTGACATAGGCCGGTATATCGGCAAGCTGCAGCCGGCGCAGATAGGCCGAGACCCAGATCCCGGCCGCCAGCCGCGCTTCAGGCATCGCCGTCGCGGAAGTTGAGGCCCATCTCGTCATAGCGCTCGGCCTCGTCCAGCCAGTTCTCGCGCACCTTCACCTGCAGGAACAGGTGGACCGGACGGCCCATGAACTCGCTGAGTTCGGCGCGCGCCGCCTGGCCTACGGCCTTGATCGTCTCGCCGCCCTTGCCAAGGACGATGCCCTTGTGACCGGGACGCGCGACATAGACGATCTGATCGACGCGGGCCGAGCCGTCCTTCTTCTCTTCCCATTTCTCGGTCTCGACCGTGAGCTGGTAGGGGATTTCCTCGTGCAGGCGCAGGGTCAGCTTCTCGCGGGTGATCTCGGCGGCGATCATGCGCATCGGCAGGTCGGCGACCTGATCCTCGGGGTAAAGCCAGGGACCGGCCGGAACCTCGGCGGCCAGCCAGTCGGCCAGATCGTTGCAGCCATAGCCCTTTTCGGCCGAGACCATGAAGGTGCGGGCGAATTCGAACCGCGAATTGGCCTCCTCGGAGAGCGCAAGCAGCACCTCGGCCTTGACGCGGTCGAGCTTGTTGATGACCAGCGCGACGGGCGTATTGCCCGCATGTTCGCGCAGGTTTTCGATGATCGCCTGCGCGCCGTCGGTCAGGCCGCGATGCGCCTCGATCAGGAACAGGATCACATCGGCATCGGCCGCGCCGCCCCATGCGGCCTTGACCATGCTGCGGTCCAGCCTGCGGCGCGGGCGGAAGATGCCGGGCGTGTCGACGAAGACGATCTGCGCATTTCCATGCATCGCGATCCCGCGGATGCGGGCGCGGGTCGTCTGCACCTTGTGGGTGACGATCGAGACCTTGGCCCCGACCATCCGGTTCAGAAGTGTGGATTTTCCGGCATTCGGTTCGCCGATCAGGGCGACGAAGCCCGCGCGCGTTTCGGTCATCTGGTTCCTTCGATCTGCCCGAGCAGGGTGCCGGCGGCGGCCTGTTCGATGCTGCGTTTGGTGCCTTTGCCGCTGGCCACGGCCTCGCGGCCATCGTCCAGCCGGACGGTGATTTCGAATTCGGGGGCGTGGTCGGGGCCGCTACGCGAGGTCTGAAGATAGCGCGGCGGGTTCATGCCATTGGCCTGCGCCCATTCCTGCAGCGCGGTCTTGGCGTCCCGGCTGTCGTCATCGACATTCCTGAGCCGCTCGTCCCAGAGGGTCAGGATGACCTTTCGCGCGGCCTCGAGCCCGGCGTCGAGATAGATCGCGGCGATCACCGCCTCCATCGCGTCGGCAAGCAGCGCCTCCTTGCGGCGGCCACCCGACATCATCTCGGACCGGCCCAGCTTCAGCACCTCGCCCAGCCCGATCTGGCGCGCGATCTCGGCGCAGGTCTCGCCCTTGACGAGGGCATTGTAGCGTGGCGCAAGCTGACCCTCGGTCGCGGCGCGGTCGGCCGAGAACAGCGCCTCGGCCATGGTCAGGCCAAGGACGCGGTCGCCCAGAAATTCCAGCCGCTGGTTGTCCGGCCGCGTCGTGGTCGAGATCGAACCATGGGTCAGGGCGCGCTGCAGCAGTTCGGGCCGGGCGAAGTCATGGCCCAGACGTGCGGAGAAGGCGCGGAGTTCGGCAGAAATCTTCATGTTCCGATCCTGCCACGGCCCCCCTTCCGCGGCAATTCTTCCTTAATCGACGGCCTTGAAGAAACGGTCGGCGCGCCAGGTCCAGAAATAGAGCAGCGACTTGCCCGCCGAGGAGAACATGATCCGGTCGGCGCGGCCGATCAGATATTCCGCCGGTACCATGCCGACGCCGCCCAGCGAGGCGGGCCAGCGCGAGTCGCCCGAATTGTCGCGGTTGTCGCCCATGAAGAAGTAATTGCCCTCGGGCACGGTGAATTCCGGCGTGTTGTCGCCCGGCCCGTTGTCGGTCAGGTTCAGCACGTCATGGCTGACGCCGTTCGGCAGGGTCTCGGTCAGGCGCTCGGCCACGCATTGGCCGTCGGTCGCCGCATGGATCTGGCCGGGGCAGGGCAGGCTGCCTTGCGGGCCTTGCGGGGCCTGTTCCTCGATGAAGGTGCCGTTGGCCACCTGCGGCGCGGCCTCGCCGTTGATATAGAGGACGCCATTGCGCATCTGGACCCGGTCGCCGGGCAGGCCGATCAGGCGCTTAATGAAATCGTCGCCGCGCGTCGGGTGGCGGAAGACGACGACATCGCCGCGCTCGGGTTCCGATCCGAGGATGCGGCCTGAGATCGGGCAGATGGAGAAGGGGCAGGAGTGGCTGGAATAGCCATAAGCCATCTTGTTGACGAAAAGGAAGTCGCCGATCAGCAGCGTGTCCTTCATGCTGCCCGAGGGGATCCAGAAGGGCTGGAAGAACAGCGTGCGGAACACGCCTGCGATCAGGAGCGCCCAGAAGATGGTCTTGACGGTTTCCCAGATGCCCCCATCCTTGCGGGCTTCGCTTTTGGCCATGGATGCCGGTCCCCTCATGCGGAATTCGCGCGTTCATGGGCCGCGCGACGCGGCAAAGTCAAGCGAAAGCGCCCGGTTCCGTCGGCGCGCTCACGCTCTCGGGAAGGGCCTCGATCACGACGAATGCCTGCGCCCAGGGATGATCGTCGGTCAGGGTGACATGGACCACGGCGCGGTGGCCCGCCGGCGTCATCGTCCGCAGCCGTTCTGCCGCCCAGCCGGTCAGTTCCATGACCGGCTGGCCGCCGCGCAGGTTCCTCACTGCCATGTCCTTCCAGCTTATCCCCATCGCGAGCCCGGTGCCGAGCGCCTTCGAACAGGCCTCCTTCGCCGCCCAGCGTTTCGCCAGCGTCGCCGCCTCGAGCTTGCGGCGCGCGGCAAGGGCAAGCTCGGTCTCGGTGAAGACGCGCTTGCGGAAGCGGTCGCCGTGGCGTTCGAGGACGCCCGCGATGCGGTCGATATTGGCAAGGTCGGTGCCGATGCCGAGGATCATCCGCTGCTTGCTCCTGTGGCTGGATGGGTATTTGGAAAACGGTGAAGCTCAGGCGTCCCGCGCCGCATCCATCCGGCGGCGCATCTCGCGGATCGCTTCGTCGAGGCCGACAAAGACCGATTCCGCGATCAGGAAATGGCCGATGTTCAACTCCCTGACCTGTGGGATGGCGGCGATCGGCCCGACCGTGTCGAAGGTCAGGCCGTGGCCGGCATGGACCTCGAGCCCGAGGCTGTCGGCCAGCGCCGCGGCCTCGCAGAGGGCGGCCAGTTCGGCGTCACGCTCGGCCGGGCGACCCTCGGTGTCGAAATCGCAATAGGCGCCGGTGTGAAGTTCCACCACCGCCGCGCCGATGCGGGCCGCGGCCTCGATCTGCTTCCGCTCATGGCCGATGAAGAGCGAGACGCGGCAGCCCGCGTCGCGCAGAGGGGCGATGAAGGCGGCGAGCGCGGCTTCGTTCCCGGCGACGTCGAGGCCGCCTTCGGTGGTCCGCTCCTCGCGCTTCTCGGGGACGAGGCAGACCGCATGCGGCCGGTGCCGGAGCGCGATTGCCTGCATCTCCGCGGTGGCGGCCATTTCGAGGTTGAGGGGCAGTCTGAGGCTGGCCATCAGATTGTCGATATCGGCATCCGAGATATGGCGGCGATCCTCGCGCAGATGGGCGGTGATGCCATCGGCGCCAGCGGCCTCGGCCAGTTCGGCGGCGCGAACCGGATCGGGCCAGGGCGTGCCCCTTGCGTTGCGGATGGTGGCGACATGGTCGATGTTCACGCCAAGACGAAGCATGGTCTTTTCTCCCCGAATACCGGGCGGTTCTAATGCGTCGCGCCGCCTTGCGCGAGTCCGGATGCGGCCACCCACCATTCGGGATGCGCGCTTGCGATGGCCCTGCGGGCGGTCTCGGCCCCGGCGGCGTCGGGATAGAGCCCGAAGCAGGTCGCGCCGGAGCCGGACATGCGGGCAAGCGCCGCGCCCGTGTCCTCGATCGCTGAGAGGCAATGCGCGATTTCGGGCATCAGGCGGATGGCCGGGGCCTGGAGGTCGTTTCGGCAGGTGCCGAGGAAGCGGATCAGGCCGTCCGTATCGGCGAAAGCCGGCAGGTCCGGCGGCATGGGGGTATTTTTCCGGCAATCGAGCGCCGCGAAGACGGCGGGTGTGGAGAGACCGCGCCGCGGGTTCACGAGCAGGACATTGAGCGGCGGAAGCGGGGGGAGGGGGGTGAGGATCTCGCCCAGGCCCTGCATCCGCGCGGGTTTTCCGGCCATGCAGACGGGAATGTCGGCGCCAAGCGCCTCGGTGCCTTCCGCGCCTGCGCCGAGCGCGCGCAGGACCGCTGCGGCATCGGCCGATCCCCCGCCGATCCCCGAGGCGACGGGCAGGTTCTTTTCCAGCGTGATCGCGACCTCGCGCCCGGCATGGCGCGCGGCGCGCAGGCAGAGATTGTCCGGGGCCGTCGTCAGCTCTCCGGCGAAAGGGCCGGTGAGGTGAAGGGAGCGCGGTCCCTCCGCCACCGTGACCAGGTCGCCGAGTTCGAGGAACACCACCAGCGAGTCGAGCAGGTGATAGCCGTCGGCGCGCTGGCCGGTGACATGCAGCGACAGGTTCAGCTTCGCGGGCGCGGCCTCGCGCCGGGGCAGGCGCATCCTAGTTCCGGGTCGCGCCCGGATCGCCCGACGGGGCGGGCAGCTTGCCGCCATTCGCCTTTTCCTCGGCAAGCACGGCGTCGAGGCCGCGATCCAGCTTGGCGCGGATGCGATGGGCATCGCTTTCCTGTTCGGGTTTCAGCGACAGGGCGCGCTGCCATTGGATCTCGGCCTCGCGGTGGCGCCCGACCATCCAGTAGATGTCGCCCATATGGTCGTTGACCAGCGAATCCCCCGCCATCGCGGCGGCGGCCCGCTCCATCGGCGCGACCGCCTCGTCATAGCGGTCGAGCCGGTAATAGGCCCAGGCCAGCGAATCGAGGATATAGCCGTCATCCGGGCGCAGCTCGACCGCGCGCTTGATCAGGTCGAGCGCCTCGTCCAGCTTTTCGTTCCGGTCGACCAGGCTGTAGCCCAGATAGTTCAGCACCTGCGCGGAATCCGGGCGCAGTTTCAGTGCGGCGCGGAAATCGGCCTCGGCCTTCTGGAACTGGCCCGAGCGTTCCAGCGCGATGCCACGGGCGTAAAGCGGGAACCAGCGCACATCGCTGGCCCTCGCCTCCATCAGCGACAGCGCCTTGTCATAGGCCGGGACGGCCTGCGGGAATTTCTCCTGCTGGCGCAACAGGTCGCCAAGCGCGATCCAGCCTTGCGCCAGTTCCGGATGGGCGGCGGTCAGCGTCAGGGCGGCCTTTTCCGCGTCATCCAGCCGGTCGGCCCGGATCAGCGCGTCGATGCGCGACAGCTCCGCCACCGGGCGCATGTCGCCAAGTTCGCGCAGCGCGTCAAACTCCTGCTCGGCCAGGTCGAATTGGCCGAAGCCCTGCAGAAGCTGCGCCGAGATCAGCCGCGCCTCGCCAAGATCGGGCGCCAGATAGGCCGCGAGCCGGGCATGGATCAGCGCCAGCGGATCGGGTTCCTCGCTGGAGGCAAGGACGCTCGCGAAGGTCAGGAACACCTGCGCGATGCCGTCCGCGGGGCTGCGCACGCTGTCAAAGGGCAGGGTTTCGCCCTTCTTCAGCCGGTCGCGCAGGGCGATCAGATGCGGCTCCTCGACGAGGCCGGGGGTTGCTTCGAGCATGGCGATCGCGTCGTCATTGCGCTCGAGCTGCGACAGGATCTGGGCGCGGGCGATGACGCCGAGGATATGCGCGCCGGTGGAGGGATCGGCCAACAGCGCCTCGGCCCCCTCGTAATCCCCGACCGCCGCCTTGGCGAGGGCGAGCTGATAGTTCACCATCGGGCGGGCGCCGCGGATCTTGCCCATTTCGTCGAAGGCCGAGAGCGACTGGCGGGCATTTCCCGCACCCAGAAGCGCCCATGCCCGCATCAGCTTGTCGAACAGCATGTTGCCGCCCGGCGCGGCCGCGCCGATGCCATCCCCCGCGGCGGGGGGAGGGGCGGTGTCGATCGCGTTCGCCAGATCCTGCCAGCGCCCGGTCTTTGCGAGCTCCGCCCGCTGCATCAGCCGGGCGAGTTCGGTCGCGCGGCCCTGATCGGACATGGTCACGGCAAGGGCTGCGGCACGCTCCATCTCTCCGGCCGAGATCAGCGCGACAAGCGCGGAATCCTGCAGGAAGGGATCGGTGTCGTCCTGCGCCATGGCCTGCAGGTAATAGGTCGCGGCACTCCCGAAGTCATTGCCGATCGCCGCCTGCCGCGCCGCGAGATAGGGGCCGGCGAGGCCATGCGTCTCGGGGGCCGGGGCGTCATCCTTGCCCGCGGGCTTCGGGGCCTCGGAGGGCGCGTTCTGGGCGAGATCGGGGGCGGCGAAGGCAGCCCCGGACAGGGTCGACGTGGCAGTCAGCGCGATGAGCGCCAGGGGGAGAAATCTTGTCGTCACGGTTTCGGCCCAGTCCTTGGCAATACCCGTTGCGACCCTAGCGGCCCCCGCGCCGATGGGCAACGCCGGGACTTGCCCGACGTTGCCACGCCCCGATCACATATTCGGGTAGTTCGGGCCGTCGCCGCCCTGCGGGGTGGTCCAGTTGATGTTCTGGCTGGGGTCCTTGATGTCGCAGGTCTTGCAATGGACGCAGTTCTGGAAGTTGATCTGGAAGCGGGGACCATCCTCGCCCTCCAGCACCTCATAGACCCCGGCCGGGCAATAGCGCTGCGCCGGTTCGGCATAGAGCGGCAGGTTCACCGAAATCGGGATCGAGGCATCCTTCAGCCGCAGGTGGCAGGGCTGG
>Ga0160472_100167_pt1 | contig 90910 bp, 83 predicted proteins | sample HID1973M_E11MG_FD_108267 | JGI IMG/M metagenome (GOLD analysis project Ga0160472, IMG submission 108267) | Enriched mosquito-associated microbial communities from UW Madison campus, WI, USA - HID1973M_E11 MG | ecosystem: Host-associated > Arthropoda: Insects > Digestive system > Unclassified ... | reverse complement strand
GCTGCTGGGACAGATCCCCGGCCGCCTCGGCTTCTACAAGCTGCACCGCTCGCCCGAGGTGAGGCCGATCCCCGGCCTGCTTATCTGCTTCATTCAGGGCAACATGCTGTTTTTCAACACCGACCATGTCGAAAAGCGGCTGCGCGAGATTGCATTCGCGCCTTCGCCCCCCGCGCACTGGCTGATCATCGATGCGGCGGCGGTGACCCAGATCGACAGCACCGCCATCGCCATGCTGGAGGATTTTCACCGCGACCTCGTGGCGCGCGGCATCCGGCTGGGCCTGTGCGAGGTGCAGTCGGATGTGGCGGTCCTGCTGGAGCGTTGCGGGTTAGCCGACGCCATCGGCCGGCCGATGATCTTTGATGACCTTGATGACGCGCTGCGCGCCTATGATGACGCGGCGCCCGGTATTCTGGACGAAAGCAACGACCTGTCGCGGACATGAGGAGAGAAGTCCATGGCCAAGAAAAGCAAGGATATTCTGGAAGAGGCCGCGCCTGCGGCCGAGGTCACGAAGCTTGACCGCAAGACCTACGAGAAGGAGATCGCGCGCCTCCAGGTCGAGCTGGCGCATCTTCAGGCCTGGGTGAAGCACAGCGGCGCGCGCATCGTCGTGATCTTCGAGGGGCGCGACGCCGCGGGCAAGGGCGGCCTGATCAAGCGGATCACCGAAAAGGTCAGCCCGCGCGTGTTCCGCGTCGTCGCCCTGCCTTCGCCCAGCGACCGCGAGAAGTCGCAGATCTTCATGCAGCGCTATATCAGCCAGTTGCCCGCCGCGGGCGAGATCGTGATCTTCGACCGAAGCTGGTATAATCGCCCCGGCGTCGAGCGCGTCATGGGCTTTACCGAGGAAGCCAAGGTCGAGGCCTTCCTGAAGGGGCTGCCCCAGCTCGAGGCATGGCTGGTCGCCTCGGGGGTCGTCCTGCTCAAATACTTCCTCGACGTTTCCGAGGAGGAGCAGGAGCGCCGCTTCCGCCAGCGCGCCGACGATCCGGTCAGGCAATGGAAACTCAGCCCGATGGATGTCGAATCCTACCGCCGCTGGTGGGACTATACCGCCGCCTATTCCGAGATGATCCAGAAAACCGACACCGACCACGCGCCCTGGTGGGTCGTGGATTCAAGCGACAAGAAACGCGCCAGAATCAATGCGATCACGCATCTTCTTCAGTCGATCCCCTATGAGAAGGTCAAGTTCGACAAACCGAAATTCGGCAAGCGTCAGGAACGGCCGAAGGGCTTCGACAAGGACATCGTCTTTCGCCATGTCGTGCCGAACGTGATCTGAATGGGGGGGTGCTACCGCTCATCGTCAACGAGTCGCGGGCAGTCTGGAGCGGCCCGCGATAGCGGAGAAGCCGCGTTATGCCTCCCGCATGAAACCGGGCTAACGCGCTGACAATGAACGGGAAGATTATTTGGCTGGGGCGGTAGGATTCGAACCTACGGTACACGGTACCAAAAACCGTTGCCTTACCACTTGGCCACGCCCCAACTCTGTGGAGGGGTATCTATCCAAGCATACAGGGGGGTGCAAGAGGGTTTTCGAAAATTCTTGTGGGCAAAATCCGGGGCGGTTATGCGCCGTCCATGGAACATGTCGATACCCTCATTCTTGGCGCAGGCGCGGCCGGCCTTTTCTGCGCAGGCTCGCTGGTCGAGGTCGCGAAACACATCGAACCCTCGCGCATTCTGGTCATCGATCACGCCCGGTTGCCGGGGGAAAAGATCAGGATCTCGGGCGGCGGGCGCTGCAATTTCACCAATCTCGCCACCGGGCGTGAGCGGTTCCTGTCGCAGAATCCACGCTTTTGCGCCTCGGCCCTTGCCGGGTTCACGGCGGCCGAGTTCGTGGCGATGGTCGATCGCGCCGGCATCGCATGGCACGAGAAGACGCTGGGTCAGCTTTTCTGCGACGAGAGCGCGCGCCAGATCATCGACATGCTGCTGCACCGGATGCGCGGGGCGCAGCTCTGGCTGGAGACGACGGCAGGCAAGGTCGAGGCGCGGGAGGGCGGCTACCTGGTCCAGACCAGCCGCGGTCCGGTGGCCACGCGCAACCTGATCGTCGCGACGGGCGGCAAGTCCATCCCCAAGATGGGCGCGACCGGGTTCGGCTATGATCTGGCGCAGCAATTCGGCCTGCGCCTGATCGAGCCGCGCGCGGCGTTGGTGCCGCTGACCTTCGCGAGCCAGGACCTCGATCTTTGCCGACCGCTGGCGGGCGTTTCGGTCGAAGCCGAAGTGAGCCACGGGCAGGGCCGCGCGGCCACGCGTTTCCGGGACGGACTGCTCTTCACGCATCGCGGGCTTTCGGGGCCGTCGATCCTGCAGATTTCGAGCTTCTGGAAGCCCGGAGACGAGATCGAGGTCAATCTGGCACCCGCGAGGGACGTGGCCGAGGAGCTTCGGAACCAGCGCGGGCAGGGCGGTCGGGTGGCGGTCGCGACCGCCCTTGGCCGTATCCTGCCGGGACGGCTTGCCGATGCGATCGCGGCCGAGCTTGGCTTCGAGGGCGCCCGCCTTGCGGATCAGCCGAATACGCGGCTCGACGCGATTGCCGACCGTGTGCATCGCTGGCGGCTGCGCCCTGTCGGCTCCGAAGGCTGGCGCACGGCCGAGGTGACGCTGGGCGGGGTCGATTGCCGCGACCTGAATGCGCGGGACATGCAGGCGCGCGGCCAGCCGGGCCTCTATTTCATCGGCGAGGTCGTCGATGTGACCGGCTGGCTGGGCGGCTACAATTTTCAATGGGCCTGGGCGTCGGCCCATGCCGCGGCAAAGGGTATCGCCGCGGCCTGAGGGTCAGCCCATCACCGGGTCGGACTTGGCGAGCCGGTCGAACCGCATCAGCGATTCGATCAGCGCGGGCATCTTCTGCAGCTGGATCATGTTCGGTCCGTCCGAGGGGGCATTGTCGGGATCCTGATGGGTCTCGATGAAGACCCCGGCCACGCCCAGCGAGACCGCGGCCCGCGCCATGACCGGCGCAAACTCCCTTTGCCCGCCCGAGGAGCCGCCCTGACCGCCCGGTTGCTGCACCGAATGGGTCGCGTCCATGATCACCGGCCAGCCGGTCCGGGCCATGATCGGCAGGCTGCGCATGTCGGCGACAAGCGTGTTGTAGCCGAAGCTGACGCCGCGCTCGGTCAGCATGATCCGGTCGTTTCCGGTCGAGGCGACCTTGTCGGCCACGTTCGGCATGTCCCAGGGCGCGAGGAACTGGCCCTTCTTGATATTGACGACCGCCCCGGTCTCGCCCGCCGCCAGCAGCAGGTCGGTCTGGCGCGACAGGAAGGCCGGGATCTGGATCACGTCGACCACCGCACCGGCGGCGCGGGCCTGCGGGATGTCGTGGACGTCGGTGAGGACCGGGCAGCCGATCCGATTGCGCACCTCCTCCAGCATCCGCAATCCCTCGTCCATCCCGATCCCGCGCCGGCCGGAAAGCGAGGTGCGGTTAGCCTTGTCATAGCTTGCCTTGAAGACGAAGCCCGCGCCTGCGGCCGCCGCGGCCTTGGCCACGCGCTCGGCGATCATCAGCGCGTGATCAAGGGTTTCAAGCTGGCACGGGCCGGCAATCAACCCGAGGGGGAGGTCGTTGCCGAAGCTGACATCGCCGATCTTTACATGTTTCATGAGGACACCTGTTCGCGCAGAATCGACGCGGTAAGCGAGAGCATCAGATAGATGCCGGCGAAGATGAGGAAGGCGACGATCGTGTTCAGGAACGCCTTGGGATAGGTCGCCTCGTCCGGGGCCACGGGCGCGACCGAAAGCGACAGGTAGCGCACCTGCTTGTTGGCCTCGATCCGCGCGGTTTCCATCTGGGCGGCGGCGGCGGCCAGAAGCTCCTGCCGGGTCAGCAGGTCGGATTCCGCGATGCGGATCTGGCCCGATATGGTGGCAAGCGAACCGCGCGCGTTGTTGCCCTCGGTCAGCTGGCTGCGCGTGTCGGCGAGCATCTCCTCAAGCCGCGAGATGTCGCCCTTGACCCCGGCGACGCGGCTCTGGTTCGGCCGCGCATTGGCCTCCAACTGCCCCAGTTCCAGCTTCTTGGCGGCAAGCTGCCCCTCGAGCTGCGAGATATGTCCCATGACGACGCTGCTTTCGGCCACCGGGTCGAGGACGCCCAGCTTCTCCTGCAACTCCTGCACGCGGAGTTGCGCCTCGCGCACCTTGGCCTCGGCGTCGTTATAGCTGTCGATGGCGCCCTTCATCTGGTCTTCTCGCAGCCTCGCGGTCAGCTGGTCGACCTGACCTTCGGCATATTTGATCAGCGCGACCGAGAATTCCTGGCTCAGCTTCGGATCGGGGGCGATCACCTCCATGTCGATGACGCCTTCGGTGGGATCGTAGCCGATCTTGACCGAGTTCTTGTAGAGCTTGTAGGTCGCCTCGTTGGTCGCATCCGAGGACAGCCGCAGGATGGGATCGATCGCCGCCTGCTGGAACGCGCTCTTGAAGCCGAGTTCCCCGTCAAGCCGCAGCATGGCATCGCGTGAGGTCAGATAGCTTTGCACCGAGACCGAGTCGGTATTGGTCGCCAGTTGCGTGCCGCTGAACAGGCTGCCCAGACTGCCCGTGCCGGACTGGTCGGCCTGCTGGATCTGGAACTGTGAATGCGTCGCGTAAAGCGGGGTCGCCATCGTCGAATAATAGAAACCGGCAAGCAGCGTCGGCAGGCCGACGAAGACGAGGAGGCGCGCGCCCAGCATCAGCAGCTTGCGTCGGCGCCGGCGCGCGATGTCCTTCTGGATGCGCATGATCTCGGCCGCGCGCTTCTCTTCGGTCATCTCCTCGCGCGAGGGCAGGTTGCGGCTGCCGGACGGCAAGGGCACGATCTCGGTGCCGCGGCGCTTGACCGCGCCCGCCTTGGGCGCCGGGACGGGCAGGCCGCCCTTTCCCTGAACCTTCGCCGCTTCCCCGGACAGGATCTGCCCGAGGGCGGCGCGGTGGAACGGGTCGATGCCGCGGTCGCGCAGGGCCACCACCGCCTCCTCGTCCGAGGCGACCTCGATCTCGTGCATGGCGGCGATGCGCCGGGCCATGCGCAACTGGCGCGCGTTCAGGTTTTCCGCCCGGACTGCGGCAATCCGCTCCTCCATCTCGGGCGCGGCCGTGGCGCGGGCCGGAGGCTGTTCGGCACTCGCGCCCGGAAAGACCATGTTGCCGAAGCCGTCGTCATTCTCGTCGGGGGCAAAAAGCGACGCGTGATCCGGTTCGGCCTGTTTCTTCGCTTCCTCGCGCTTTCGCACGTCGACCTGCACCTTTCTGGCAGTCTCGACCGCGCCGGAGCCGCGGGTGACGGCCAGAACCGATTCCTCGCGGCTGACGCGATAGACGCGCGCCTTAGGTGGTGTAGTCATAATATTGCTTTGCCTCTTCGAGGGTTTCAAACTGATAAAGCTTCCCGTCGTGCAGGACGGCTGCGGAACTGCAGAACTTCTCGATCGTGCGCGCCTGGTGCGAGACGATCACCACGGTCGAGGACTTGAGGCGTTCGTAGAGGACCGAGCCCGCCTTGCGGTTGAACTCGACATCCGTGGTGCCCGGCATCCCTTCGTCGATCAGGTAGACATCAAACTCCAGCGCCAGCATCAGCGCGAAGGTGAAACGCGACCGCATCCCGGCACTGTAGGTGCCGACCGGCATGTCGAAATATTCCTTGATATCGGTCAGCCAACGGCAGAACGCCTCGACATAATCGGGATCGAGGCCATAGATCCGCGCGATATAGCGCGCATTCTCGTTCGCGGTGAGCTTGGCGGTGACGCCGCCCATGAAACCCAGCGGAAAGGAGACCCGGCACTCGGTCCGGATCTTGCCCTCATCGGGTTTCTCAAGGCCGCACATCATGTTGATGATTGTGGTCTTTCCGGTTCCGTTCGGGGCAAGGATGCCAATCGACTTGCCAAGCTCCACCCGGAAGGAGGCCTGGTCGAGGATCACCTTGCGTTGTTTTCCCGTCCAGAACGACTTGGACACGTTGTCGAATTCGATCATCTGGTCTTATCCAGAAAGCCCGGCCGCGAAGCGGTCTTGCCGCGGCCCGAGGAGTTTGCATCATTCATCCTGCCAGCGGCCACGGGGGTCGCAGCGGCAGCCCGGACATTAAGCGGGCCGCGCCCGCGTGTCCACCTTGCGGCAAGGCGGGTTAGCGCTTCGTGAACGGCGGGGCGCGCGCTTGCCGTTTCCAAGGCAATTTTCCCAGCAAAACCTGCAATATTCGCCATATTTGCGATCTGGGCCGACCTCCCTGTCGGGGCGCAAGGGCCACCGGTTCAGGCGAACCCCCGCCCATCCGGACGCTAGCCCGGCGGGATGAGCGAGGCGACGCGCGCGCGCAGCGCGGGAAGGACATCTTCCTCGAACCAGGGATTGCGCTGCATCCAGCCGGTGGTCCGCCAGGAGGGGTGCGGCAGCGGCAGGCAATCCGGCAAATGCTGGCGGAAGGCCCGGACATATTCGGTCATCGCGCCCTTTCCCAGGTAATGCGCCTGGGCGTGGCTTCCGACCAGCAGGGTCAACCTGACCGAGCGTAGCGCCCGCGCGATCCTCTCGCGCCAAAGCGCCGCGCATTCCGGCCGGGGCGGCGCATCGCCCGAGGCGGCGCGGCCGGGATAGCAGAAGCCCATCGCGGCAATGGCGAAGTTCTCCTTGTCATAGAACTGCGTGGGAGTGACGCCCAACCAGTCCCGCAACCTCTCGCCCGAGGCATCGTCGAATGTCCGGCCCGAGACATGCGCCTTCAGTCCGGGGGCCTGGCTGACGATATAGATCGGCGCGCGCGACGAGAGTTGAAGGATCGGCTTCGGCTCGAACGGCAGCTTGCCAAGACAGGCCCGGCAGGACCGGATTTCCCTGTCGAGGTCGGAGATGCTCTGTTCTGCCTGTGCTTCCATGACGCCGTCAGTCTGCCCGGAACGGTGGGGGTTCAGTCCCTAGTTAGGTGCTGTCTACGGCTTTCCAAGCGATCGCGATGGCAGTTCTCGCGGGCATCTTTCGCTTGCCTAATCTCCGCTGGCGACATACCGGCTGACGAAACTCTGGTTCAGGGCTTTGCGCCGCGGACCGAAATACTGGGAAAGTTCGATGACCCCGCTGGACCTGCTCTGCTCGATTCCATTCCACGAAGCCGACCCCGCGCTGCGCGCCCGCATCCTGTCGCGCCTCGCTGATACCGAGCTTTTCGTGGCTCTGGTCGAGGAGCCTGTCGCCGATCGGGCCGAGTTGCAGATATTCCCCCTCGAGGACGGCCCCGCGGCCTTGGCCTGCGACAGCGAAGAGCGGCTGGCCGGGTTCATCGGCGGGCCGGTCGCCTATATCGGCCTGCCCGGCCGGGTGCTCGCGGCGGCTCTGGTCCCGGAAGGCCGGGGCCTGCTGGTCAATCCCGGCCAGCCTTCGCAGATGTTGCTGGATGCCGGGGCGCTGGCGTGGCTCGGGCAGGCGCTGGAGGCGAAACCCAGCCTTGCGCCCGACGAGGCCCCGGTCGCGATGCGCCAGCCGCGGCCGGAGGCCGTAGGGATTCTGGCCGAGCCTGTTTCCCTGCGTCTTGGCGACATGGCGGATCTGGTCGAGTCGGCGGCGCTTGTCGCGGCGGAATGGGCGGATGGCCGCGTGAATCACACCCTGATCCTGAAGGGCGTCGGGGAATCACATCGCAATGCGGTGGCGAAGGCCTTCGCGGAACTTCTGGCCTTCCTGCCCGAGATCCCCGGCGGTGTGGATCTGGCATTTTCGGATGGCGCCCATCCGGCGATGGCGCTGGTTCTCGAATCGCCGCCGCTTGAGGAACCCGAACCCGCGCCCCGCCGCGATCCCAACGCGCCGCCACGGCTGCGCTAGGGGCGGAACGCGAAAACCCGCCCCAAGGGGCGGGTCTTAGCGTGATCACATAAAAGTGTTGGCTTGTGATCAGGCGCCCCAGTGACGGATTGGTCCGCAATCCATGTGGACGAAGTTGGAGCGCGAGTATTTGCCGACCCCTCCTGCCTTGCAGGCAGCGGCGGCCTTGTACATCTGCGACACCGAACGCGACTTGAGGCGCAGGTCCGCAGCCTTCCCGACCATGTGCAGCGAGTTGCGCGCCACACCCGACGAGCGCGAACGGAGCATCGCGTTGGTCTTGGGCGAGCGGTAGCCCGACAGCATCATGTAGGGTTCGTTGGTCTGCAGCAGCCGGTGCGAGGCTGCGGCGATGTCTACGGTGCGCGGGTCCACCCCGATCACCTGGCCCGTGCGCCAGTCGCGCATGAACACATTGATTTCATTCAGTGCGTCGCGGATATACTTGCCATCGACCCAATAGACCGTGTCGATGCTTTCCCCGGTGCGTCCCGAATACATGCGGATGCGGCGGATGTCACCGGCGCCTCGCATCAGACCGAAGGCATTGGCCATAACCGGCGCTGCTGCCACCGTCGTCGTCGCGAACACACCAAGGATGCCGCGACGCGAGATAGTTTCAAACGTCATGTCAGATCGCCTGTCCTGCTTCGTTTGTTGTGCCGGTACTCCGGCTATCCCGATCTAGCCGGGACTGATTAACAATATGTCACCAGCCCGCGAGCGGAGGAAAGCATTTGATTCCGCGGCGAGCGGACATCTGCCATATTCGGCGAGAATCCGCCGATCCGAAACTTGTATCGGAACCCGGACCGAAGATTGCCAAATCGCCGTGTTTTGCAGGCATCACTGCGCGGCAAAATGGCCACAGATGCTGGACCCGATCCCCGCCTGATGGCAGTGAGAGGTGATAGGAAAAAGGATTGTTCGGGGCTATGGGCTCGGGTTTGATTCGTTCAAAGGTTGTATTTCTTCTCCTGGCACTCGCCGGTTTTGCTGGCGGCGGGCCGGTATCGGCACAGGGGCTGGAGACTGCGGCCGTCGCCGCGCTGCCCGCGCCCCGTCTGGTCTTTTCGCCCGAGGAGATGGCGCTGGCCGAGGCGGTGGCCGGCAATCCGGGCCTTGCGGATTTCTACGGCTCGACCGGTCTTGAGCCGGTGTTTCAGGGCGAAACCGGCGCTGTTCTGCGGCACGCTTTGATCGAGGCGGTCGACAGGGCGGGCAGCCACGGCCTGCCTCCCGCGCGCTACGGCCGCGACGAGCTTCTGGGTTTCGACCGGGGCGGCGCGGCGGGACTCGAGGCGGAGCTGGCCTTTGCGCAGAGCTTTGCGCGCTGGACACATGACCTGACCGGAGGATTGCTCGACCCGGCCAAGGTGGATCCGGGGATCAAGCGCAGCGTCCAGCGCGTCCCGACCGGAGAGTTGATGCGCCAGTTCGTGGCCAGCCCCGACCCGGCGGCCTGGCTTGCGGCACTTGCTCCGCAAAATCGCCCCTACCTTGACCTTCAGGCCGCGCTTGAGCGGATGTCGAGGCTGACCGCGCCCCCCGGAACGCCGCGCGTGCCCCCGGCGCTCTATCGCGAGGGGGAGGGCAGTCCCGACATCCCCGCGCTTCGCAACCGGCTTTCCTCCATCGGCTTCACGGCCGCGCCGACCGGTTCTGCCGACCAGTTCGACGCGCCGCTGGCGGCGGCGGTCGCGGCATTCCAGCAGGCGGCGGGCCTTCCTGCCGACGGCGTGGCCGGACCCCGCACCATCGCCCGGCTGAACCGGGGTCCCGGCCCCGAGGCGGGCGGCATCCTTGTCGCGCTGGAACGGCTGCGCTGGATGCATGGTCATGACCTGAACGCGCGCCATGTCTGGGTCAACCTGCCATCCTTCAACGCCATGATCATGGAGCGCGGCACTCCGGTCTTTTCGACCCGCGTGGTGATCGGCAAGGCGGATCCGACGCTCGAGACGCCGGAATTCACCGAGAACATGAAATACGTCGTGGTGAATCCGCGCTGGAACGTGCCGCATTCGATCACGGTCAAGGAATACCTGCCGCGACTGAAGGCGAACCGCAATGCGGTCAGCCATCTCGACGTGGTGGATCGGGCGGGCAACGTCATCCCGCGCAGCCGGATCGATTTCGGCAAATACACCGCCTCGAACTTCCCCTACCGCATGCGGCAGAAACCCAGCGACGACAATGCGCTCGGCATCGTCAAGTTCATGTTCCCGAACCCGTGGAACATCTATCTGCACGACACGCCGACCAAGCATCTTTTCAACCAGAGCAGCCGCGCCTATTCGCATGGCTGCATCCGCGTCGCCCGGCCGGTCGATCTGGCCCACCAGCTGCTGACCGGAGAGGTCGAGAACCCGGAGGCGACCTTCTCGCGGGCGCTGAACTCGGGGCGCGAGTCCTATCTGACCCTGAAGAACACCATGCCGGTGCATCTGGTCTATTTCACGACCTTCCCCGACGAGGACGGCAATATCCGCCATTATCCCGATATTTACGGGCGCGATGCTGCCGTTCGGGCCGCGTTGGCGAAGGCCGGACTCGACAGCGGTCTGGATTCTGCGGCGCAGGCCAACTAGATCATCCCCAAGGAAAAGGGGAGCGATATGACTTTGACCATCGCTGAACTGGCGCGGGCGCTTGACGCCCGTGTCTGGGGGGACGGAAGCCTGATCGTGACGGGCGCCGCCGAGGCGGGCGAGGCGGGCGAGGGGCAGATCTCGCTGGCGACCAGCCCGGCCTATGCCGAGCGGCTGAAACCCGGCGGCATGGCGATCCTTGCCGAGGGCATGGAGCCCGAGGCCCTCGGGCTCAGGGCCGCGATCCTCGTCCAGCGGCCGCGTTTCGCCATGGTCGGGCTGACCCGTGCCTTTGACCGCGGCCCCGAAATCGCGCCCGGCATCCATCCGACCGCCGTGATCGACCCCAGCGCCGAAATCGGCGATGGCGCGGCGATCGGGCCTTTCGTCGTCATCGGCGCGCGGGTGAAGCTGGGGCCGGGTGCGCGCATTGCCTCGCATGTCAGCATCGGCCGCGATACCGTCATCGGGCGGGATGCGATGTTCCATCCCGGCGCCCGCATCGCGCATGAGGTCAGGATCGGCGACCGCGTCTATCTGCATCCCGGCGCGTCGGTCGGGGCGGACGGCTTTTCCTTTGTCACGCCCGAGAAGTCCGGGGTCGAGGAGATCCGCCAGAGCCTCGGCGAGCGGCACGAGTTCCGCGAGCAGCACTGGACCCGCATCCATTCGCTGGGCGGGGTCGAGCTGGGCGACGATGTCGAACTGGGCGCGAATGCGACGGTCGATCGCGGCACCATGCGGGCGACCCGCATCGGGCGCGGCACGAAGATCGACAACCTCGTGCAGGTCGGCCACAACTCCATCGTGGGCGAGGACTGCATGCTCTGCGGGCAGGTGGGTGTCGCCGGTTCGGTCAGGATCGGCAACCGGGTGGTGCTGGGCGGACAGGTCGGCGTCTCGGACAATATCTTCGTCGGCGACGACGTGATCGCCGGCGGCTCGACCAAGATCTTCACCAATGCGCCCGCCGGTCGGGTGCTGCTGGGCAGCCCCGCGCTGAAGATGGAGGCGCAGATCGAGGCGCAAAAGAATATCCGTCGGCTGCCCCGTCTCTACGCGCAGGTGGCGGAGCTTCGCGAAACTGTTAAGAAACTGATGGAAAAGCGCTCTGACGACGGTTCCGCCGGGGAAAGCGGCGGAGAAGACAAAGGCTGAATGGAGACCGAGATGACAGAAGTTCGTGACCGTATCATCCAGATCATTGCGGATCAGGCGATGCTGGACCCAGCCGAGCTGAAGCCCGAGATGTCGCCGCAGGATATCGGCATCGACAGCATGGGTCTGGTCGAGTCGATCTTTTCCATCGAAGAGGAGTTCGACATTTCCGTGCCCTTCAACGCCAATGAGCCGGAAAACTCGGACTTCGACATCTCGACGCTTGGATCGATCGTTTCGGCGGTCGAGAAGCTGGTTGCTGAAAAGGCATGAACGCCAAGAAGAACAAGGGCGAAAAGCCCCCAAAATCAGAGCGCAAGACGGGAAAAGTGAAGGGAAAGGTCAAGTCCGCGACGACCCGTGCCCGCGCCATGCTGGGCCGCGTGATCATGGGGCGGCAGGCGGGCGGCCTGCGCCGGGTCGCGATCACCGGCATGGGCACGATCAACGCGCTTGGCCGCGACGTGCCCTCGACCTTCGAGGCGATGCGCGAGGGGCGCTGCGGCATCGGCCCGCTCGATTTCCGCGATGTCGACCGGCTGGCCGTGAAGATCGGCGGACAGGTCCGCGACTGGGAGGCGGAGACCTATTTCAACCGCCAGCAGATCGTCCTCTATGACAAGTTCACCCAGTTCACCCTGCTCGCCGCGCGCGAGGCGGTTGGGCAGTCCGGGCTGATCTTTGACGGAGAGCTGGGGCTGCGGGCCGGGGTGGTCCTCGGCACCGCCGCCGGGGGCATGAACACCTGGGACGAGAATTACCGCACCGTCTACGAGGAGGGGAAGAACCGCGTCCATCCCTTCGTGGTGCCGAGGCTGATGAACAATGCCGCCGCCTCGCATCTCAGCATGGAATATGGGCTGATGGGGCCAAGCTTCACCGTGGCGACGGCCTGCGCCAGCTCCAACCACGCCATGGGCCTGGCGTTCAACATGGTGCGCTCGGGCGCGGCGACGGTCATGCTGACCGGCGGGTCCGAGGCTATGCTGTGCTTTGGCGGCGTCAAGGCGTGGGAAGGGCTGCGGGTCATGTCGAAGGACGCCTGCCGGCCATTCTCGGCCACCCGCAACGGCATGGTGCAGGGCGAGGGCGCTGGCGTCTTCGTCTTCGAGGATTGGGAACATGCCGTGGCGCGTGGCGCGGATATCCTTGCCGAGGTTGTCGGCTTCTCGATGTCGGCCGATGCGCAGGACATCGTCATGCCCTCGGCCATCGGGGCCGAGCGGACGATCACCGGCGCCATGCTCGACGCGCATATGCGCCCCGAGGAGTTCGGCTATATCAACGCCCACGGCACCGGCACGGCCGCGAATGACAAGACCGAATGCGCGGCGGTCGCCCATGCCTTCGGCCATCACGCTGACCGGCTGATGATTTCCTCGACCAAGTCGATGCATGGCCACCTGATCGGCGGCACCGGCGCGGTCGAGCTTCTGGCCTGCATCATGGCGCTGCGCGACGGGATCATCGCGCCGACGATCGGCTATGAGGAGCCCGATCCCGAATGTGCGCTGGACGTGGTCCCGAACGAGGCGCGCGAGGCCAAGGTGGGTGCGGTCCTGTCGAACGCCTTCGCTTTTGGCGGGCTCAACGCGGTGATCGCGCTGCGCAAGGTCTGAATTTATCCGGGGCCTTGTTCCCCTGCCAGCTTCGTCTAGGATCTGCGGCGAAATGCGGCAAGGATGCACAATGTCTGAACAATCCATCCCAAGAGACCTGACGCAGAACCGGGAATTCTGGCTGGGCCTTGGCTGGATGGCGCTCAGCATGGGCTCGTTCATCGGCATGTCCATCGGCTCGCGCGAGATGGCGGCGACGCTCTCGATCCGGCAGGTGCTGTTCTTTCGCGCGCTGGTGGGGCTGCTCGTCATCGCGCCCTTCCTGCCGCGGCTCTGGCCGGAACTCAGGCAGATGCGGCAGATCCGCATGCATCTGGCGCGCAATGTCGTTCACTTCACGGCGCAGTATTTCTGGACCATCGGCGTGGTGCTGCTGCCGCTCGCCTCGGTCTTCGCGCTGGAATTCACCATGCCGATCTGGGTCGCGTTCTTCGCCTGGGCGCTTCTGGGAGAGCGGCTGACGCGCCCGCGTCTGCTGGCCAATATCGGCGGGTTTCTGGGGGTTCTGGTGATCGTGCGGCCGGGCATCGGCATCGTCGAGCCGGGCGCGGGTTTCGTGCTGCTGGCCGCGATTGGCTATGGCCTGTCCCTTGTCCTCGTGAAGCGGCTGACGCGGGACAGTTCGCCAGCGGCGATCGTCGTGTGGATGATCCTGATCCAGCTGCCGCTGGGCCTGCTGGCGGCACTGACCGACTGGCGCCCGGTGGTCTGGGGCGACGTGCCGTGGATGGTGGTGGCCGGGGCAGGCGCCCTCAGCGCGCATTTCTGCATGGCGCAGGCGCTCAGGCGGCTCGATGCCTCCATCGTCATTCCGGTCGATTTCCTGCGCGTGCCGCTGGCGGCAATCGCGGGCTACCTGCTTTACTCCGAGGTGATCGACATCTGGGTGTTTCTGGGCGCCGCGATCATCCTGATCTCGAACCTGCAGGCCGTGCGGGCCGAACGCCGGAGGCCCCGGCCTTCCTGAGCGGCGGGGCTTTTATCGCCCGGCGCAATGGCCTATCTGCCTTGGAGAAGCGCAAGGAAGGCACCCATGGCTAAGATCACCTATATCGAGCATAACGGCACCGCCCATGAAATCGACGTCAAGCCGGGCATGACGGTGATGGAGGGCGCGCGCGACAATGGCGTTCCGGGCATCGACGCCGATTGCGGCGGCGCCTGCGCATGTTCGACCTGCCATGTTTACGTCGCGCCGGAATGGGTCGACCGTCTTCCGCCCAAGGATCCGATGGAAGAGGACATGCTGGACTTTGCCTACCAGCCCGACCCGGAGCGTTCGCGCCTGACCTGCCAGTTGAAAGTCACCGAGGAACTGGACGGGCTGGTGGTGAACCTGCCCGAGCGTCAGATCTGAACCGCAAAAACGCGATTATCTGCGGATCATCTCCAGCTCCGCAGCATCGCTATCCGGGGCCGGGGCATTGGAGGCCAGCAGGCTGTCGAGGCAATAGTCGAACATTTCCCAGGCGATCTGCTGCGTCGGCCGGGGATCCTCCTTGATCCAGGGATCCCGGTCGCGCGAGGCAAGGACGCTGCCCGCGCCCTTGATCAGGCAATGCAGCAGGATCAGGATCGCGGGAATGTCGGTATCCTTGCGCAACTGGCCCAGATCGCGCATCTCGTTCAGCTTGCGCGCGATCAGGTCGCGCATCGAGATCGTGAAGCGATAGAGGGTGCTGTCAGGCTCCACCGGTCCGTTCAGCCCCTCGACAAGCAACCGGAACAGGGCAGGGTTGCCATCGGCCCATTTCGCATAGCTGCGGGCAAGCGAGCGGAGCTGCGCATCCGGGCTTTCGATCCCGGCATCCAGCACGCCGCGGCGCAATTCGTCATTCAGCAGGACCACGGCCTGATAGAACAGCCCCTCGCGCAGATCGTCGATCGAGGTGAAGTTGTTCTGAACCTCCGCCTCCTCGATATCCGCAAGGGCGGCTAGCTCCGCCAGCGAGCGGGGCAAGGTGCCCTGCTCGTCAAGCTTGTCTTTTGCAATTAGAATCAACTTCTGGTATATGTTGCCTCGGTCCGTCATCGGACACCTCTTTGGACGCAACACCATGTCTAACACAGTTCCGAACCTGCGGAACTGTGTTTTTGACGTGCAGCCTCAGGCGTCCGCGCGGGCCTGCCGCTTGCGCTCATGCGGGTCCAGATGGCGCTTGCGCAGGCGGATGTTCTTGGGCGTCACCTCGACAAGTTCGTCATCGTCGATATAGGCGATGGCTTCCTCCAGCGACATGCGGACAGGGGGCGTCAGGCGCACGGCCTCATCGGTGCCCGAGGCGCGGACGTTGGTCAGCTTCTTGCCCTTGAGCGGGTTCACTTCAAGGTCGTTGTCGCGGGAATGCTCGCCGATGATCATGCCCTGATAGACCTGTTCCTGCGCGCCGATGAACATCTTGCCACGCTCTTCGAGGTTCCACAGCGCATAGGCCACCGAAACCCCGTCCTCCATGCTGATCAGCACGCCCTGGCGGCGGCCCTGGATCGGACCCTTGTAGGGCGCCCAGCTGTGGAAGATGCGGTTCAGCACGCCGTTGCCGCGCGTGTCGGTCATGAACTCGCCCTGATAGCCGATCAGCCCGCGCGAGGGGACATGGGCGACGATGCGGGTCTTGCCATGGCCGGCGGGCTTCATCTCGACCAGATCGCCCTTGCGGTTGCCGGTCAGCTTGTCGATCACCGCGCCGGTATATTCATCATCGACGTCGATGATGGCTTCCTCGATCGGCTCGTGGCGGACGCCGTCGATTTCCTGGAAGATGACGCGCGGACGCGAGATCGAAAGCTCGAAGCCCTCGCGGCGCATGTTCTCGATCAGCACGCCCATCTGCAGTTCGCCCCGGCCCGAGACGATGAAGGCGTCGCCGCCGGGGGTGTCCTCGACCTTGATCGCGACGTTGGTCTCGGCTTCCTTCATCAGGCGCTCGCGGATGACGCGGGACTGCACCTTGTTGCCGTCGCGCCCGGCCAGCGGGCTGTCGTTGATGCCGAAGGTCACGCTGATCGTCGGCGGGTCGATCGGCTGGGCGGGCAGGGCGGTCTCGATCTCGGGGGCGGCCAGCGTGTCGGCCACGGTCGCCTTCGACATGCCGGCGATGCTGACGATGTCACCGGCGACGGCTTCGTCGATCGGGGCTTGCGTCAGGCCGCGGAAGGCGAGGACTTTCGAGATGCGGAACTGTTCGATGCGCTCGCCATCGCGCGACAGCGCCTTGATCGTGTCGCCGGCCTTGGCGCGGCCCGCCTCGACACGGCCGGTCAGGATGCGGCCGATGAACGGGTCGGAACCCAGCGTGGTCGCCAGCATCTGGAAGGGCTCGTCCTGACGCGCGATCTGCTTCGGCGGCTCGACATGCTTCAGCACCAGATCGAACAGCGCCGACATGTCCTTGCGATCGCCCTCCAGCGTCTCGTCGGCCCAGCCGCCGATGCCCGAGGCATAGAGATGCGGGAAGTCGAGTTGCTCATCATTCGCGCCGAGATTGGCGAAGAGGTCGAAAACCTCGTCCAGCGCCTTGTCGGGCTCGGCGGCGGGCTTGTCGACCTTGTTCAGCACCACGATCGGCTTCAGGCCAAGCGCCAGCGCCTTCGAAGTCACGAATTTCGTTTGCGGCATCGGGCCTTCGGCCGCGTCGACCAGCAGGCAGACGCCGTCGACCATCGACAGGATCCGCTCGACCTCGCCGCCGAAATCGGCGTGGCCGGGGGTGTCGACGATGTTGATCCGCGTCCCCTTCCACTCGACCGAGGTGGCCTTGGCGAGGATGGTGATGCCGCGCTCGCGCTCGATATCGTTGCTGTCCATCGCGCGTTCCGCGACGGCCTGATTTTCGCGGAATGAGCCCGACTGTTTCAACAGCTGATCGACGAGGGTCGTCTTGCCGTGGTCAACGTGGGCGATGATCGCAATATTGCGGATGTCCATGAGTGCTGGCCTTTGGATGAAGTTGCGGCCCCCCTATCGCAGGAGGGCCCGAAAGACCAGCGGCAATCTGGATTTTACGCGGCGATCAGCGCCCGCGCGCGGCGATCTGATCAATCAGCGGGCGCAGGCCCGAAAGGTCGTAGCCGGCCTGTGCCGCGGTCTCGATGAGGTTCGCCGCCGACTCCTCGCCGGCCCGGCTCAGCGCCCAGAGCACGGTCGAGCGGTTGCCCGAGCGGCAATAGGCGATCTTGCGGCCGGGCAGCGCGAGCGCCTCGGCCTGCGCCTCGACCATGTCGGGCGTCACCTGTCCGGGCACGAAGGGGATCTCGCGATATTCCATCCCGGCCGCCTCGGCCGCGGCTTTCATCGCGATGCTGTTCTCATCCGGCCCGACCTCGGCATCGGGGCGGTTGTTGATGACGACGCGAAAACCCTCGGCTGCAAGCGCGGCAAGCTCCTCGGGATGGATCTGGGGAGAGACCGAAAGCTCGGGGGTAAGGGGGCGCAGGTCCATGGCAGGCTCCTTGGGCAATTGATCCGGCACGGATCACCAGCTTTCGCCCCGCTGTCAAGCGCGCGCGTGATCCGTGACGCAGATGTCAGCTGACGGGCAGGTTCGCCTCGACCAGTTGCGGCAGTTCGGCATGGTCGTCGAAATACGCGGCGTGGTGGAGATATTCGATATCCGACTTGCGATAGCCCTTGGTGAACAACAGGAAGGGCACGTCCGCGTTCTGGGCGCATTCGGCATCGAACTCGCTGTCGCCGACATAAAGACCGCGCGGATGCCGCGGATCCGCGCCAAGCCCCGCGAATGTCGCAAGCAGCGGCGCCGCATCGGGTTTTTTCTGCGGCAGCGAATCCCCGCAGATCACCTTTCCGAACAGTCTGGCGATCCCGAAATGATCGAGGATCGCCATGGTCGGCCCCGTCGGCTTGTTGGTGCAAAGCCCCAGCGGATAGCCGCGATCCGCCAGCGTGCCGAGGCTTTCGGCGACATGGGGGTAAAGCCGGGTTAGCGCGGTCGCCTCGTGATAGCGGGTCATGAAGGACGCGACGAGGTCGCGCTGCGCCTCGACCGGCAGCCCGGTCGCGGCGATCACCCGATGCCAGAGCAGATCGACCCCGCCGCCGATGAAGCTGCGCACCTGATCCAGCGTCAGCGGGGCGACGTGGTGAAGGCGCAGCACCGCATTGACCGTCGCATGAATGTCGGGGGCGCTGTCGATCAGGGTTCCGTCAAGATCGAAGACGACCGGGCAGGGGGCAAGGCAGGTGTTCATCAGCTTCTCCACTTGATCGAGCAACCCATCGACGGGACCTGCTCACGCGGACCATGACCGGTTTCGGCGACAAGGGCCATGGCCTCGAAAAGTTCGCGACGGGCTTCGGGATCGCCGGGCGTCCTGCCGGAGCTGTCCAGCCTGCCGCGATATTGCAGCTCCAGCGCCGCGTTGTAGCCGAAGAAATCCGGCGTGCATTGCGCGTCATAGGCCCGCGCGACGGCCTGCGTCTCGTCATAGAGATAGGGGAAGCTGAAACCGTGCTTCGACGCCATCTCCCGCATCTCCTCCGGGCCGTCCTGCGGATAGGCCCCGACATCGTTCGAGGAGATGGCGACCACCCCGATCCCTAGCGCCTGCAAAGCCACCGCGTCGCGCTGGATCCGGTCGATCACCGCCTGAACATAGGGGCAGTGATTGCAGATGAACATGACGAGCGTGCCGTTCGGCCCGGCAACCTCGGCCAGCGTATGAAGCCGCCCGTCGGGATCGGGCAAGGCGAAATCGGGCGCGGCGACGCCGAATTCGCAGACTGGAGGACTGACCGCCATCGCTTGGCCTTTCTCTGGTTCGCTTTCGGGTCTTAGCATCCTGCCGCACGGATGCCGACATGGAAGGCGCGGGCTTTCTGCGAAAGTATGACGCCGCGCGGGTGGCGACCTAGGCCGGAGGCACCCCGAAGGGGCGGATGCCGTCGCTTTCCAGCCAGCCTGGATTGTCCGCATACATGTCATGAATCAATTGCTTGACCAGCCCGAGATGCCGGGAACCGTCGCCCGCCCGGTGGTTCAGGATGACCGGAGAGGTCGCGCGCGGGTTTCCGATCCGGCGGTAGATCAGGTCCGACCGCATCTGCCGGGCCGAGGCGGGAATGATGCAAAGGCCGGATTCGGCTGCGACAAGACCAAGTGCGGTCTGGATTTCGCGCACCTCCAGCACCTCGGACGGGCGGACGCCCTCCTCCTGCATTAGAGTCATTACCTGATCGGCATAGCTCGGTCGCGGCTCCTTGGGATAGAGGATCAGCTTCTGCCCTTCCAACGCGGCAAGCTGCAGCGGGCCGGTGTCGGAGGCCAATGGTGTGCCCGGCGGGATCGCGACGACCAGCCGCTCCTCGCCCAATGCGGTGCCGATCACGTTCGGGTCGCTGTGCCGGAGGCGGCCGAAGCCGATGTCGATCCGACCCTCCTTCAGCGCCGGAATCTGCTGGATCGACAGCAGTTCCAGAAGCTGGATGTCCAGTTCCGGCGCGCACTGGCGCAGCTTCCTGACCAGCGAGGGCAAGCCGCCATAAAGCGTCGAGGCGACGAAGCCGATCGAGAACACGTCGTTCTGGTTCAGGCCGACGCGCCGGGTGGCGGCCTTCATCTGGTCGACGCGGCCCAGCACCTGCAACGCCTGCTCATAGAAAAGCCGGCCGGCATCCGTCAGCCGGACCGGTCGCGACTTGCGCAGGATCAGGGTGACGCCCAGTTCCTCCTCGATCAACTGGATCTGGCGACTCAAAGGCGGCTGGGCGATGTTCAGCACCTGCGCCGCGCGGGTAAAGTTCCGCTCCTGCGCGACGGCCACGAAATAGCGCAACTGGCGCAGGTCCATCACGATCCTCCCTCTGGTCGGTAACAAAAATACTGCCGTTCATTGGTATCCGGAACGGTAGAAACTGCGGAAAATTAAGATAATCTGCAGTTTAATACCCTGAAGGTATCATATCAAATGCAAATGGTGTTGGACTGCGCTGGCCGGGTGGCGGCACTCTTGGGGTATGAACCAGACATTCACACGCCCCGATCCGACCGCGTCCATAAGCCCCATTGTCGAACGGGTCGAGACGGTGCTGGTCGATCTGCCGACAATCCGGCCGCACAAGCTTTCGGTCGCGACGATGAACGGCCAGACCCTGATGCTGGTCAAGGTGCATTGCAGCGACGGCATCATCGGCATCGGCGAGGGCACGACCATCGGCGGGCTGGCCTATGGCGCTGAAAGCCCCGAGAGCATGAAGCTGGCGATCGACACCTATTTCTCGGCGGTGATGATCGGCGAGGATGCGACGCGGGTGCAGGCGCTGATGGCCCGCATCGGCAAGATGGTCAAGGAAAACCGCTTTGCCAAGAGCGCCGTCGAGACCGCGCTTCTGGATGCGCATGGCAAGCGGCTGGGCCTGCCGGTCAGCGAGCTTCTGGGGGGACGCCGCCGCGACCGGCTGCCGGTCGCATGGACGCTGGCCTCGGGCGATACCGCGCGCGACATCGCCGAGGCCGAGAAGATGCTGGCCCTGCGCCGTCACCGCATTTTCAAGCTGAAGATCGGGGCGCGTGACCTCAAGGAAGACATTTCGCATGTCGCGCGGATCAAGCAGGCGCTTGGCGACCGCGCCGCCGTCCGGGTCGATGTGAACATGGCATGGAGCGAGACCGAGGCCGCCCTCGGCATGGCCGCGCTGGCCGATGCCGGCTGCGAACTGGTCGAGCAGCCGGTTGCCTCGGCCCCGGCCCTTGGCAGGCTGGTCCGCCGCTTTCCACTGGCGCTGATGGCCGACGAGTCGCTCAGCGGTCCGCAATCTGCCTTCGAGATCGCGCGGGTTCAGGGCGCCGATGTCTTTGCCGTCAAGATCGAGCAATGCGGCGGCTGTTTCAACGCCCTGCGCGTGGCGGCGATCGCCGACGCGGCCGGGATCGGCCTTTATGGCGGCACCATGCTGGAGGGCGCGGTCGGCACCATCGCTTCGGCGCATGTGTTCTCGACCTTCGCCAATCTGCAATGGGGCACCGAACTCTTCGGCCCATTGCTGCTGACCGAGGAAATCCTGCGCACGCCGCTGGACTACAGCGAATTCGAACTGACCGTTCCGAACGGTCCGGGGCTGGGGATCGAGCTTGACGAGGACCGGGTGGCGTTCTTCGCCCGCGACGGCCTTGCCCGCAAGATCCACCCGGCCGGCTGAGGAGGAAAGCCATGCTGTTTCATGTGCGGATGGATGTGAAGATCCCCCACGACCTGCCCTCCGCCGAGGCGGCAGAGATCATCGCGCGCGAGAAGGCCTATTCGCAGGAGCTGCAGCGCAGCGGCAAATGGCGCCACATCTGGCGCATCGCCGGCGAATACGCGAATTTCAGCGTCTTCGACGTCAGGGACAATGTCGAGCTGCACGAGGTTCTCTCGGGCCTGCCGCTGTTCCGCTTCATGGAGATCGAGGTGCGACCCCTGCTGCGCCATCCTTCCTCGATCCGCGAGGACGACGCCTAGACCACCATTCCAACGGGCCGGCGGAGGGGTTGGCCTGCTCAGATCCAGATATGAATCCAGGAGGAAAATCCATGACTGTCCAAATCTTCGACCGGCCTGACATGCAGGAGTTCCTGAAAGTCCTGAGCGGCCTGACCAATGGCGACGGCGACGCGCGCATGAAGCAGATCATGCACCGCCTGATGTCCGACCTGTTCAGGGCCATCGACGAGCTTGACATCACCCCCGACGAATACTGGACCGGCGTGGCATGGCTGAACGATATCGGCGCTGCCGGGCAGGCCGGCCTGATCTCGCCCGGTCTGGGTGTCGATCACTTCATCGACGAGCGGCTTGACGCCATCGACGCCTCGATGGGGATCGAGAATCCGACGCCCCGCACCATCGAAGGCCCGCTTTATGTGGCCGGGGCGCCGGAGGCGACGGGATTTGCGCGGCTGGACGACGGCACCGACGCGAATGGCCATACGCTGATCATGCACGGCACCGTTCACGGCTCGGACGGCAAGCCGCTGCCCGGCGCCAAGGTCGAGGTCTGGCACTGCGACACGCGCGGCTTCTATTCCCATTTCGACCCGACGGGAAAGCAGGCGCCCTTCAACATGCGCCGCACCATCATCGCGGACGAGAATGGCCGCTACAAGTTCCAGAGCATCCTGCCCAGTGGCTATGGCGTCCCGCCCGGCAGCCCGACCGAAAGGTTGCTGACCGCGCTTGGCCGCCACGGCCAGCGCCCGGCGCATATCCATTTCTTCATCAGCGCCGACGGCCATCGCAAGCTGACCACCCAGATCAATATCGAGGGCGATCCGCTGATCAATGACGACTTCGCCTATGCCACGCGCGAGGGGCTGGTGCCCTCGGTCGTCGAGCGCACTGACGAGGCCAGCATCCACGCCAACAACCTGAACGGGCCTTTCGCCGAGATCTCGTTCGACATCCACCTGACTGCGCTTGTCGACGGGATCGACAATCAGGTGAACGAACAGCGCAAGCGCGCCGCCGCCTGACCGCGACCGACCTGCATGACACGCACCGGCGCGGGCAATCTGCCGCGCCGGTGCCTTGGCATGACGGGCCGTGGGGAGCATGGCGTTTTCCTGAGCGTGCCTGAGGAACAAAAGATGTTCTCTTTGTTACCACGGCTTTGGAATGGCGCAGGCGAAGGCAGAGGAAGATATTCGGGAGGAGAAGAGGGCCGGGGCAATCGGCCGCAAGCATGAGGAGCATGGGCAGTGCCTTCACCCGATCATCCGCAGGAACCGGCTTCGACAGGCGGGCAAGACCAGATCCTCGTCTGCTCGTTTCACACGCCGGACGACTATTACGCCGAGGCGGCCCAGCGGCTTCGCGGATCGCTGTCCGGCCTTGGCATCCCCCACCGCATCGCCGAGATCGAAAAGGCGCCGGGCGAGGAATGGATCGAGCTTTGCCGCAAGAAGATCCCCTTCCTGCATTCGGTCTGCGAGGAGCACCCGGACAAGCGGATCTTCTGGATCGACATCGATTGCGACATCGACTACCTGCCGCGCTTCGTCACCGATTTCTCGGCCGATATCATCGGCTTCCAGAGGGGTTTCAATACGCCGCTGCGCATCGGCTACGGCCACAGCGCCCGGTTCTGGGAGCCGTGCTTCTGGGGCATCAACCGGACCCCGGCCGCGCGCGGCTATATCGCGGATGCGGCGCGGGCCTCGGCCAGCATGACGATCCGCGCGACCGATGATTATTTCTTCGAGGAAGCCTGGCGGCGCAATGCCGAACGGCTGAGCTTTCAGGTCATCCCGTCCTCGATGCTGGGCGGGCGCTCGGCGCAGGAGGATCCGGGCGAGCGGCCGTTCTTCTTCTTCGGGTCGAGCGGCAATGTCGCGAGCTTCAAGGGCCTTGCCGCCCAGCATATCCGCAAGGGCCGCGCGGCCGCGGCCAAGCCCGCCTCGACAGGCATGAGGTCGATCGCCCTTCAGACGGCGCGGCAGGTTCACGGCGCGTTGCCGATGCGGCTTGCGGTGCCGCTCAGGCGGTTTTCCGACCGGATCGGCGTGACCGAGTTCCTCTCGCCCAGCCTGCCCGGCGCGGCGGGCGGGCTTTCGCCCAACAGCATCTATCACATCATCCACGAGGCGCGCGACGGCAGGGCCGATGCCGTCCGCCAGCGCATCGCCGAGATCGACGCCTGCCGCCTTCCGGCCTCGACCGATCTTGCCGTCATCGCGGCGGCAAACTCCTTTCTCGAGCATGCGGAACAGGGGCAGAGCCCCGCCTTGCGCCTGCATTGGTGGGACAAGCCCTATCCTGGCAATTACGGCGACTGGCTGTCGCCGCTGATCCTTGGCGAGGTGACGGGGCGTCCCGTGCGCTTCCAGCGCCATGACGAGGCCGAGGCGCCTCCGCATCTGATGGCTGTCGGTTCTATCGGGCGCTTTGCGCAGACCTCCTCGATCCTTGTCGGGACCGGGATCAGCCGCAGCGACGCGGCGCTTGCGCCCGACGCGAGCTATGTTTCGCTGCGCGGGCCTTATTCGGCGCAGGCGGTGGCGGCGGCGGGTGGCCCCCGCGTCCAGCGGTTCGGCGACCCGGCGGTGATCCTGCCCCGGCTCTTTCCGCTGGCCGTTCCCGCGCGCGGCAATGGCAGGCTGGCGCTGGTCCGGCACTTCTCGCATCGCGGCATTCCGTTGCGGATGCCCGAGGCATTGGACGAGTTCTCGGTCCTGCGTTCGGGGCGCAAGTCGATCCTGTCGCTGATCGCCAAGCTTGCGGAATATGACGCGGTGCTGACCAGCGCGATGCATGTCTATATCACCTGCCAGGCCTATGGCATCCCGGTCGGCCTTGTGACCTTCGAGGGCTATGAGGACGCGGTCCATGGCGATCAGGTGAAGTATCGCGACTATGCCGCAGGCGTCGGCCTGCTCGAGCGGCTGCCCGTCGCCATCGGCCATGACCTGCGCCGCCGCGCGCTCATGGACCTGATCGAGCATGACCGCATCCCCGTCATCGCGATGGACGAGGTCGAGGCGGCGCTGCGGGATGCGGTCACGCTCCTCGACCTCGCGTCGACCGAGCCGAGGGCAAGACGCATGGCGATGTCATGAAGGATTTGGAAGCGCCATTGCAGCCCCGCGTCCGCTCGGCCAACCCGCGGATTCCGCCGCCGGTGGCGCGGGCCGGATGGCGGGCGCGGCACAGCCTTGTCACGCTGAGTTTCGTCCTGGGCTTCCTTTTGCCCTCGGCGCTGGTCGGAACCTACATGTTCGCCATCGCGCGGGACCAATATGTCTCGGAGGTGTCATTCGTCGTGCGCGATGACGAGGCCACCAGCCTTGGTCTGCTTGCGGGGCTGGGGCTGCCCTCGGCGGGCAGCGCGACGACGGACGCGCGGATGCTCTACGAATACCTGCGCAGTCCCGGCTTTGTAGCCGAACTGGACCGCGAGGTGGACCTGCGCGCGATCTATACCCGCGCCACGGGTGATCCGGTATTCGCCCTGAAACAGGACGCGAGCCTTGAGGAGTTGGTCACCTACTGGCGGCGCATGGCGACGATCAGCGTCGATTCCGCGACCGGGATGATCGGGATCCGTATCCGCGCCTTCGATCCCGGGGACGCGCGCCGCATCTCGATCGCCCTGCATGACGCGGCCGGACGCCTCGTCAACACCGTCTCGGGCGAAGCGCGGGCTGGGACGCTGCGCTATGCCGAACGCGACCTTGCCCAGACCGAGCGCCGGCTGACCGATGCCCGCCTCGCCATCTCGCGCTTCCGGGACGAACACAAGCTGATGGACCCGCAGGCGGCGCTGAACATCAACGCCTCGGTCATTGCGGGGCTGTCGCAGGAACTGACCGAGGCGATCATCCAGGCCGAGACGCTGCGCGAACAGGGCACCGCCGATATCCGGCTTGCCCAGGTGCAGAAGCGGATCGACGTCCTGCGCAACCGCCTGCGCGAGGAGCAGCAGAGCTATGTCGGCGCGACGGGGGACAATGTCAGCTTCAGCGCGGTTCTGGACGGCTATACCAAGCGTGTCCTCGACCTCGAACTGGCCGAGAAAAGCTATGCGCTGGCCTTGGCCGGGGTCGAGGCCGCGCGCTCGAAGGCGGGGCAGGACAACCGCTACCTCGCCACCTTCGTCCAGCCTTCGCTGCCCGAGACGGCGACCCGGCCCCGGCGGGTGATGATCACCGCGCTGGCCACGGTCTTCATCTTCATCGCCTGGCTCAGTGTGGTGCTGATCAGCATCAGCAATCGCGACCGCTCGAAATGATCCGGCTGGAGAACCTGTCGAAAAGCTTCACCGTCAATGGCCGCACGACGGTAGTGGCGCGCGAGATCAGCGTGACCTTTCCCGACCGGGCGGCGATCGGACTGCTGGGCCATAACGGCGCGGGCAAATCCACGCTGCTGCGGATGATCGCGGGCGTGGTGCGGCCCGATCGCGGCGCGGTCGTCAAGACCGGGACGGTGTCCTGGCCTGTCGGTTTCTCGGGCAGCTTCCATCCCGACCTGACCGGCGCGCAGAACACCCGCTTCATCGCCCGGGTCTATGACGTGGATGCCGAGGCGCTGCTGGAATTCGTGGCGGGCTTCTCGGATCTGGGCCATCACCTCAATTTACCGTTCCGGAACTACAGCTCCGGCATGCGCTCACGCCTCGCCTTCGGCGTCTCGATGGGGATCCATTTCGACACCTATCTGGTCGACGAGGTGACGAGCGTTGGCGACGGCTACTTCCGCGAGAAGAGCAAGGCCTATTTCCGCAACCGGCTGCTGAACAGCGGGACGGTCATGGTCTCACATTCGATGAGCATGATCCGTGCGATCTGCGACGCCGCCGCGGTGCTGCATCAGGGGCGGCTGACCTATTACCCTGATGTCGAGGAGGCGATCGCCGTCCATATGGCCAATATGGGCGGGGTCGAGGACGTGGACGACGATGATTGACCTGACCCGCCACCCGCTGAGCCGCATGAGGGGCCTGCGCACCATCGGCGCGCTGGTCTTCCGCGAGATGGCGACCTCCTACGGCAAGTCGCCCGGCGGGTTCATCTGGACCATCCTTGAACCGGTGGGCGGCATCGCGCTGCTGACGTTGATCTTCTCGCTTGCCGTGCGGGTGCCGCCGATGGGCTCCAGCTTTGCGCTGTTCTATGCGACGGGGCTGCTGCCTTTCCTGATGTTTCTGGATGTCAGCCGGAAGATCGCGCAGTCGCTGTCCTTCTCGAAACAACTGCTGTTCTATCCGGGCGTGACCTTCACCGACGCGATCTTCGCGCGCTTCACGCTTGCCTGCGTGGTCCATGCCATCGTCTTCGTCACGGTCATCTGCGGCATCGTCCTCTATGACGATGTCGAGTTGATCATCGACCTGCCAAGGATCGTCGCGGCCTTTTTTCTGGCGGCGGGGCTGGGGCTTGGGGTCGGTTGCATGAACTGCTTCCTGATGCGCCGCTTTCCGATCTGGGCGAATGTCTGGGCGATCGTGACCCGGCCGCTGTTCCTCGTCTCCTGCATCTTCATCCCCTTCGACTCTCTGCCCGAGGGGTTCCGGTCGATCCTGTGGTTCAACCCGATCGTGCATGTCGTGGGGATGAATCGCGGCGGGTTCTATTCGACATACCGCGCCGAATATGTCGAGCCGGTCTATGTCGCGCTGGTCGCGGCGCTGCTGTTCGGCATGGGCCTCGCGCTGCTTTTCCGCTGGCACCGCGATCTTGTCCTGCGCTGAGGCGCGGGGTCAGAAACCGCCCGGATGGGGGGCGGTCCGCGCCGCTGCCATCGCCGCCAGCCGTTGCTGGCTTGCGGTGATCATCCCGCGATAGCGCCGGTTGCTGAACCCCCATGCGGTCGAGGACAGCGCGTCGCAGTGATCGACCAGAAAGGGCAGGGTCGTCACGGCGCGCATCCCCGGCATCGCCTCAAGATGCGCGTCGATGGTGACGCCGCGCAGCCCGTGGTCGTCATAGCGCCAGCCCGCCAGCCGCTCCAATGCGCGGCGGTTCACGATGTTGAAGACCATGCCGGTGGTGCGGTTCAGATGCAGGAAAGTCTCGCCCCGGAAGTCCTCGACCTGATGGGCGCTGTAGCCCTGCCGCACATGCGTCGAAAGGCCCGAGAAGACGTCCCAGTCCCGCCCGTCCAGATAGGCCATCACCTTCTCCAGCCGGATCTCGAAATCGGGCGCGATCTCGACATCGTCCTCGCAGAAGATCGCGCGCGAGAAGCCGCGGGCGAGGCAGGCCTGCGCCATCGCGCGATAGCCGATGGCCGCGCCGATCCAGCCCGGATCCTGACGAAGGCCGTCGCAAAGCAGGAAGCCGCGCGGCCCCTGCTCAAGGAAGAACTGGCGCCGCGACCGGACCTCGCCAAGGCTGAGGCAGAGCCGAGGCATGCTGCCCGCCGATGCCGGAAATTCGGGAACCAGCGAGCGCCAGTCGACCGCGTCGGGTGCGATGGCCCGCGTGGCCAGAAGGAAGCGATAGATGCCTAGGGCGAAGCCGTCGAGGCCGCCTGCTGCAAGAAACAGCCGGTCGCGTTCGATCCCCATCGCTGCCAGCTTCTGATAGCGATCCGGGCAAAGCTCGATCACGGCCTGAGCGCCACGGCTGTGAAGTGCAATCTGCGCAAGATGCGGTCCCGCCTTGCGCGAAAGGATCAGAACGTCATTCGCCCCGTAGCTTTTGCTCGCGCCCAGATCGGGGTCGATATGGAACCGCGTCACCGCGGCCCTCGTCCGTGCCGGGACCACCCGGCGACCCGCCTGCCGCAGAACCCCGGTCAGGCATTCCTGCAGGTCCGGGCGCTTGCCGCTGATCGAAACCTCCGCCGTGATCGGGGAGGGTGCCCAGCCGCCGCCTTGCGTCTTGGGGAATCGCAGGCGCGAATAGATGCCCGAGACGCCCTCGTCCTGCAGTATTTCGGTCAGCCTGATGATCCGCATCGCAACTCCCTCCGAAATGGATCAGGGAACTCAGGAAAAGTAGTTCAGAAAGTGCGGAAAAACGATGGTTAACAAATGTTTAACTTGAGCGCGAAACAGGTGTTTCCATCCGGCTGCGCGGAGCTGCGGGGATGTCCGATCTCCCGCCGCGAAGGCCGGGAATATCAGGGATCTGCGCCGATTCGGCCCCCAGCGGTTCGACCTCGGCTTGCCAAAGATGGCGGTCGCGACCGTCCATCAACTCGGCAATCGCGCTCTGCGGCGAATGGGTCAGGACCCGCAGCGGGATACCATTGATACTGGGCACTTCGCCCGTTCTGCGATCGACCAAACAAACCGAAAACAGCTGTCCGCCCGTTGTGCTGCCGGTCATTGCGGTCGCTGCGATGAAACGATTCATCCTCTCGTGCCTCCCATGTTTCGACAGTGGTGCGTTGTCCTGCGAGTATACACGACCAACACTATCGACAATAGTGTTAAATGGAGTGATACTGCCGAACGATGTCCGAACGCGTGAAAGGCGGATGAATGCTGAATCTCGATCTGATCGACAGAAAGATCGTCGCCGAACTGATGCACGATGCGACCCTTCCCATTGCCCAGATTGCCGAAAAGGTCGGGTTGTCGCAGACCCCGTGCTGGAAGCGCATCCAGAAGCTGGAATCGCAGGGCGTGCTGACCCGGCGGGTGGCGCTGGCCGATCCGGGCAAACTGGGCTTCGGCATCCTCGTCTTCGTCGAGATCGAGGCGCCCAACCACTCCCACGAATGGCGGCAGGATTTCACCAGCGCCGTGGCGGGCCTGCCCGAGGTGATGGAGGTCTATCGCATGGCCGGCCGCATGGATTACATGCTGCGCGTCGCGGTGCCGGACATGGACGCCTTCGACCGGTTCTATAAACGGCTGACCGATGCGGTGCCGATCAAGAACGTCACCTCGCATTTCTCGATGGAGCGGATCCGCTTCAGCACCGCCTATCCGGTCGATACGCGGAACCGTTGAAAGGAAGTGGCCGCCTATTCGGCGGCCACGGTTTCCTCGGCCAGCAGGGGCAGCAATTCGCGGCCCTGCTTGCGGATCTCGGACAGATAGGGCGTGTCCGAGAGGATGAATTTGGTAATCCCGATCTCGCGGTATTTCCGCAGCGATGCGGCCACCTCCTCGGCCGAGCCGACCAGCCAGGTCGTCGCGGCGCCACCTGCGCCAAACCGGCCCGGCGTGGTGTAAAGGTTCTCGTCCAGAACCTCCCCCTTGGATTGCAGGTCGAACAGGCGTTGCTGGCCCTCGGCGACGACGCGGCGATGGTCATGCCAGCCCGCCCCCTCGATCTCGGCCATCTTCGCGACCTTCGCTTCGGCATCGCGCCATGCCTCGGCACTGGTCTCGCGGATGAAGGTGGTGACGCGCAGCCCGAATTGCAGCGGGGGCAGGTCGCGGTCAAGCTCGCGCGACAGCGCGCGGAGCCGCGAGATGCGCTCGCGAATGCCCTCGCGTGGCTCACCCCAGAACAGCTGGACATCGGCCTCGGTCGCGGCCACGCGCTCGGCCGCCTCGGATGCGCCACCGAAATAAAGGGGCGGATGCCGGCGCTCGCCCCGTGGCGTGATGCGCGGCTCGGCGGTCGAGGCGGTCACGGCGTAATGCTCGCCCCGATGGGTCACTTCGCGCTCGGTCCAGAGCCTGCGGACAAGCTGCATGAACTCTTTCGTCCTGCCGTAGCGATGCGCCTGATCGCCTTCGCTGTCGCCATAGGCCTCGAAGTCATCCTTGCCGGAAACGACGTTGATCCTGACCCGGCCGCCACTGAGATTGTCGAGCGTCGCCGCCGCCGAAGCGAATTGCGCCGGTTGCCAATAGCCCGGCCGGATGGCGATCAGCGGATTGAACCGCGTCGTGCGGGCGGCAAGCGCGGTCCCGACGGTGAAGCAGTCCGGCCGACCCCAGCCGGTCCCCAGAAGGGCGCCGGCCCAGCCGTTATCCTCGATGGCCCGCGCCTGCTCGGTCAGGGTGTCGAGGCTGTTGTGATCCGCGTCGGCCTTGTCACCGCGATGACCGGCCACGGCCTGATTGGGGATATACCAGAGGAATTCGGCATTGCTCGTCATGGGATAGGGTCCTGATGGAATTGGACGAAGGGTTCAGCGCTGCGCGCCCCAGCGGCGGACGGTCACGCGCTCGACCGTGGAAAAGACGACGTTCTCGATCAGCAGGCCGATGATCACGACCATGGCGAGACCGGCAAAGACCTGATCGGTATAAAGCTCGTTCCGGCTCTGGAAGATGAACCAGCCGAGCCCGCCGCGTCCCGAGGATGCGCCAAAGACCAGTTCCGCCGCGATCAGCGTGCGCCATGCAAAGGCCCAGGCGATCTTCAGCCCCGAGATGATCGAGGGCAGGGCCGAGGGGATCAGGATCCGAAGGACGAAGCGCCAGCCCGTCAGGCCATAGTTCCGCCCGGCCATGCGCAGCGTCTCGGGGACGGCCTGAAAGCCCGAGAAGATGTTCAGCGCCAAGGGCCAGAGGACCGAATGGATCAGGACAAAGATCAGGCTGGCCTGACCCAGACCGAACCAGAGCAGCGCCAGCGGCAGCAGCGCAATCGCCGGCAGCGGGTTGAACATCGCGGTAAGGGTCGAGAGCAGGTCGCGGCCGATCTGCGTCGAAACCGCGAGCGTGGTCAGCAAAAAGGCCAGCACGATCCCGGCGAGGTAGCCCTGCACCAGCACCGTGACGGAGATTGCCGCCCGTTCCAGCAGGACGCCGTCGCGAATGCCGCCGACGAAGGCCCTCGCCGTCGCCCCGAAGGTCGGGAGCAGCAGCGGGTTCGCCTGCCAGCGCGCCACCGCCTCCCAGATCAGGGCGATTGCGGCCACGATCACCAGACGGCGCAGCCAGTCCTGCGACCATAGCCTGCGAGCAAGGGGAATGCGGCGTTCGACCGGGATATCGACAAAGGGGGGCAGTTCGATCTGGTATTCGGGCCGGACGGGCGGGGTCAGCATCATCGTCATCGGCTCAAATCCCTGCTTCCGTCTCGGCAAGCTCGGCGAAAAGCATGTCATGGATGCGGCGGGTCGCCTGCTGGAAGGTCTTGCCGCCGATGCTGTTCAGATCCCAGTCGTGGCAGTTGATCTCGGCCCGGACCCGGCCCGGACGGGGCGATAGCAGCGCGACGCGGTTGCCCACCACCAGAGCCTCCTCGATGGAATGGGTGACGAAGACGAGGGTGAAGCGAACCTCCTCCCAAAGCTGGAGCAGCTCCTCCTGCATCTTGCGGCGGGTCAGCGCGTCCAGCGCCGCGAAGGGCTCGTCCATCAGCAGCACGCGCGGCTTCATCGCCAATGCCCGCGCGATCGCCACGCGCTGTTTCATCCCGCCGGAAAGCTGGTGCGGATAGGCGTCCTCGAAACCGGCAAGGCCGACACGGGCGATGCTGTCGATCGCCCGCTCGCGCGCCTCGTCGCGGGACACGCGCCGCGTCGAAAGCAGCGGGAACATGACATTGCCCAGCACGGTCTTCCACGGCGGAAGCTGGTCGAATTCCTGAAACACCACGATACGGTCGACGCCCGGTCCACGGACAATGGTTCCGTCCAGAGTGATCTTGCCCTCGACCGGCTGGATGAAACCCGCGATGGATTTCAGCAGCGTCGACTTGCCGCAGCCCGACGGCCCCAGCAGCACGAAGCGATCCGCCTCATGGATGTCGAGGTCGATCTGGTGCGTCGCACGAACCACCCGCTCTTGCGTCGCGTATTCCAGCGTGATGCCGCGCACCTTCAGCATCGGTGCGGGCAGCGAATCCGCCGTGGTCGGGACATTCAGTTGCGACATCAAGACCATCGGGACATCCTGTCTGCTGCGGGACGGAAAGAGGCCCTCCCTTTAATCACTACTGGAATAGTCGTTAAAAACCATTCGTGCTGCAAGCGATGGGAGATGGAGCGGAAGAATTGAGATAATCCTCACCATTTTCAGCCGTTGAAATGGAAAAATATTATCGCGTTTGAGGATTTGGCGGTGAAGATCATTCCGCGTTGCACCGAAAGCCCCTCAATCGGTGCGAACTGGGAGAGTTTCCGCATATCGGCCAAATGCTTTAACGGCCCCGGAAAGATATTCTATTTTATGACGCTTTCGCGCAGTCATTATTCTCTAATCGAGCGGCAGATCAAACGCCGCGTAATATTGACCGTCTGGGTCGTGATAAGCATCCTCAGCGACAGATTTTTTCATGTTCCTGCGAACCCGGCGCAGGGCGCGACCTCGATCCAGAGGACGCCAGATCCAGAGGATGTTCCATGCCCGCACCCAGCCCCTCGACACCGCGCACGACCACGTTCAAGCAGCGGCCAATCCTGACCATGGCGGCGGCCGCCGCGCTTGCCGCGCTACTGCCGCTTCAGGCCGCGGCCGAGGGAAAGATTCGGATCGCCCAGCAATTCGGTCTCGCTTATCTGATCCTCGATGTGGCGCGCGACCAGAAGCTGATCGAGAAGCACGGGAAAGAGGCGGGCCTCGACATCGACGTTGAATGGGCAAGCATTTCCGGCGCCACCGCCATGAACGAGGCGCTTCTGTCCAATAATCTCGATGTAGTCTCGGCCGGCGTGCCGCCGGCGCTGACCATGTGGGACCGTACCAAAGGCGCGCAGGATGTGAAGCTGGTCGCGGCGCTCGGCTCGCTTCCGAACTACCTGATCACCACCAATCCCGACGTCCGGAAGCTTGAGGATTTCGGCCCGAATGACCGGATCGCCGTCCCGGCCGCTGGCGTGAGTTTCCAGTCACGGACCTTGCAGATCGAGACCGCGAAGCTTTTCGGACCCGAGAATTTCCGCAAGTTCGACGATATTTCTATCAGCCTTCCGCATCCCGATGCGACCGCGGCGCTGATTTCCGGCGGAACGGAGGTTAATTCGCATTTCTCCTCGGCGCCTTTCTATTATCAGGCACTGTCGGCAAACCCGGCGGTTCACAAGGTTCTCAGCTCCTACGATATTCTGGGCGGTCCGGCGACATTCAACGTGCTTTACGCGACCACCGCATTCCATGATGAAAATCCCAAGACCTATGCCGCCTTCTACGCGGCGCTGGTCGAGGCATCGGACTGGATCAACGCCAACAAGGACAAGGCGGCCGAGGTCTTTATTCGCCAGCAAGGCTCAAAGCTTTCGCCGGAACTAGTCGCGGAGATCATCAATGACCCCGAGAATGATTTCACCGTGGTTCCGCAAAACACCTTTGTCTACGCGGCGGAACTGCACAAGCTTGGCGTGCTGAAGAATGAAGCAGAGTCCTGGACCGATTACTTCTTCCCCGAGGCCGGAGCCGAAGCGGGAAGCTGAGGTCGCCAGACCGGAACCTGCCCGGCTCCTGCGCGTCGCTCCCTGATCGCTGCCGTGCTGCGGCGACATGGTCGGCGTGCAGCGGTTTGAACGGATCGGCGATGCTGTCGGCCACGCCCTGCGGCCGCCGCCTCGCCCGAGCGGCTTGGCAACCAACCGGCTGAAAGCACGGCCGTTCACCGGCTAACGCAGCCCGCCGCTGATGCCCAGATATTCCCGCATCTCTTCCTCCAGCTCGCGCAGAACGGTGCGGTATTCGTCGATCTCGGGGCGCAGGTCGGCATCCGGCCGCGCTTCGAAGCGGCGGAGCGAGGTGAGGGCGAGGTCAAGATCCTCGCAGATCGCGCGAAACCGCTCATCCTGAAGGTAAGCCAGACGGATGGCTTCTCCCTGCGCGGGAAATCGCAGAATGGCGTGATCTATAGGACGCATGACGCTTGGCGTTCCCATCGGCGGTTTTCGATTCGCCCGGACCGAGCGCATCAGGTCGAAGAAAGTTTCATACCAAATCCCGCAATTGCGAGTACGTTACTGAGACATGCCTTCGTTACTCACTTTACTCGCAACCCGATTGCCGCTGCGGAGTGAACCTGATGGTCTATGGATCTGCGACGTCTGCCCCTGAGGAGGTCCGCCACGAACTCGAACGGATCCTCGCTTCTTCCGAATTCGCGGCCTCTGACCGCAACCGGCGCTTCCTTCGCCATGTGGTCGAGGAGAAGCTGTCGGGCAGGGGCGACAGGATCAAGGCCTACAGCATCGCGACCAGCGTGTTCGGCCGGTCCGACGACTTCGATCCGCTGCAGGATTCCATCGTCAGGATCGAGGCCGCGCGCCTCAGACGGGCGATCGAGCGGTTCTATCTGCTGCAAGGCGACTGGCCGGGTCTGCGGATCCTGATCCCGAAGGGGACCTATGTGCCGGAATTTCTGACTTCCTCGGGGCGTGGCGGCACGGCGGCCCCGGATACCGGGTCGGTGCAACCCGCACCGGACTACGGCCCCCGCATCCTTGTCGAACCTTTCGAACAGGAGGGGGATGTGACCTGGGGCCTGTCCATCGGCCGAAGGCTGACCCGGCAGGTGATCTCGGCCCTGACCCGCTTTGCCGAGCTTTCCGTTCATGGCCTTGCTCCGACAGGGCCGGACGGGGCGGGGCGGATCGGGGAAGGGCCGGTGGTCGACTATCGCCTCTCGTGTTCGCTGACCTTGTCGCGCGACCTCCTTCATGCCGAACTGCTGATGCATCGGGTCAGCGACGGCCGCTTCGTCTGGGCGCAGGACTTTGACCGCGCCATTGACCCACATTGCGACACATCGCATGTCATCTACCTCTGCGGCGGCATCGCGGCCGAGATTGCGCGGGCCATGGCGCTGCGTGATGGCATCCTCGACAGTCAGGTCCGCGAAAGCGCCGATGCCCCGCATTTCGCAGCCTATCGGAAGCTGCTGGATTTCCATGACTGCTGGCGCAGGCCGGATCCCTCCCGGTTCGAGTCCCTGCGCCGCGATCTGGAGGCCGCGATCGTCAGTGATCCGGGCTTTTCGTCGGGCCTTGCCTGCCTCTCGCTGCTTTACAGCAATGCGGCACGCTTCGGCTGCAGGGGCGACCAGGCGCCGCCGGACCGCGCGCTGGATCTGGCCCGGCAGGCGATCCGCTTCGCCCCGTGCTGCAGCCGGGCGCATCACGCGCGGGCGGTGGCGGAATGGGTCCTCGGCCAGCCCGAGACCGCGCTGGAGACCTTGCGGATTGCCCGCGCCTTGAACCCGAACGACCCGGAGGTCATGGCCGAACTGGGCCTTTTCCATGCCATGCGGATGGAATGGGATAGCGCCGTGCCGCTGCTGGAGGAGGTCTTTCGTCGCCACCCGGATCATCCCGGCCCGTATCGCATGGGCCTGTTTCTCCATCATTTCGCCGCAGGCCGTCACGATCTGGCCCTGCATGAGGCGCAGGCGACCGCGTCCCCCGGATCAGCCCATATGCATCTGGCCGCGGCGGCGGCGCTGGCTGGGCAGGGACGTCAGGGAGATGCCCGACTGCACCTCGATCAGGCCGAACGGCTGGCCCCGGAGATCGGCGCGCGGCTGGCCGAGGATCCTGTCTTTCGCAATGCCCATCCCGCTCTGATCGAGGCCCTCCGGTCCGCGATCGGGGGGATCGGCGATGGCCGCGGGCTGGGCTGGCTCGGTCCTCAGGGATTGGCAAGCTAACAGTGACTTACATGCGCACGTTCGGCCGAAGAACCCTGCGCGCGTAGACTGGCGCGCAAGCCCCGCCGGGCGCAGGAAACTCGACCGGCCCCTGACCGAGTCAATGACGGAGAATGCGATTGGCGACCGAAGGCCAAACCGAGACCTTGCTGCATCCCGAGGCGGTGGCGCATCTGCCCCCCTTCATCACGCTGCCGGGCGAAACCGACTGGCTGATGATCGTGACCGGGATCTTTCTGATCCTTGCGGTTGTCGGGGTCGGGGTCTTCTACTTCAAGCTTCACGCATTGCCCGAGCAGATGGCCCATCGCGGCCAGAAGATCCAGCTTGAGCTGGTGGCGGTCCTCGCGCTGATCTCGCTCTTCACGCATAACCACGCCTTCTGGATTGCCGGCCTGCTGATCGCGATCATCCCGTTGCCGGATTTCACGACGCCGCTTTCCTCGATGGCGCAATCGCTGGGTCGAATGGCCGGGGCAACCGAGACGCCGCCCGATACCCGGCCGGTTCCTGACGAGGTTGACCAGTCCGAGGTCGCGGAGCAGGGCCATGCTTGAACTGCTGCTCTGCTCCTCCGTCACCATCCTGCCGGATTTCCTGTTCCGCCGCTACTTTCAGGGCAAGCGCATCGGGCGCGAGATCACCCTGTTCACGGTCTGGTATGAGCTGCGCTGGGGCATCGTGCTGTGCCTGCTGCTGACCATCAGCCTGATCACGGCGATCTTCTATTTCCACCCGTCGACCAGCTCCGCCACCTCGGTCTTCCGCACCGTCACCATCCTGCCCGAGACCAATGGCCGCGTGGCCGAAACCTTTGTCGACATCAACCAGCATGTGAAAAAGGGCGACCCGCTGTTCCGGCTCGACGATACCGAGCAGAGGGCAGCGGTCGAGACCTCCCGCCGCAAGCTGGCCGAGATCGAGGCGGAACTGACCGTCGCGCGCATTCAGGTCCGCGAGGCCGAGGGCCGGATCGCGCAGGCCGAGGGGATGCTGGCGCAGGCGCAGGATGAATATGACACCCGCAATGCGCTGCTTGCCCAGAATTCTACCGCCATCGCCCGCCGTGATGTCGAGCGGGCCGAGGTTCAGGTGGCGACCCAGCAGGGCATGGTCGACGCGGCGGTGGCGGCCCGCGATGCCCTGAACGCTCAGGTCGAGTTTCAGTTGCCCGCCCGCAAGGCCAGCGCCGAGGCCGCATTGCATCAGGCTCAGGTCGAGCTGGACAAGACCCTCGTGGTGGCCGGAACCGACGGGATCGTCCAGCAATTCGCGCTGCGCGCGGGCGATGTGGTGAACCCGATGCTGCGCCCGGCGGGGATTCTGGTGCCGGAGCGGCGGATCACCGGGCTTGCCGCCGGTTTCGGCCAGATCGAAAGCCAGGTGATGAAGCCCGGCATGATCGGCGAAGTCACCTGCGCTGCGAAGCCTTGGCGGATCATCCCGATGGTGGTGACAGAGGTTCAGGACGTGATCGCGGGCGGACAGATCCGCCCCACCGACCAGCTTCTCGACGTGGGCAATTTCTCGCGTGGCGGCACCATCACCGTGACCATGGAGCCGCTTTACGAGGGCGCGCTGGACGGCCTGCCGCAGGGGGCAAGCTGCATCGCCAATGCCTATAGCAGCAACCATGACCGGCTGGCGGATGAAAGCCTTGGCGGCTTCCAGCGCTTCACGCTTCACGCGGTGGATGCGGTTGGTCTGGTCCATGCGCTGATCCTGCGCATTCAGGCGCTGATGCTGCCGATCCAGACCCTTGTGCTGAAGGGTCACTGACGCGGGAAAGGGAGGGAAGGGACCATGCAGGAAAGACCGCTCGTCACCGCGTCCCGCCGTCGTCTTGCGGCGATCCGGGAATCCCTCCCGCGCCCCTGCGATCCGGCCGACCGTCACCATGACACCGGCGCGGATTTCCGGGCTCGAGGAGGTTTCCAATCACCGCGTTCGGAAGGTTCTGACATGGAGTGGCCGGGATGAGCGACAAGCCGGAGGGCGAGCGGATCGAGACCCGTGTGACCGACCTGATTATCCGGCTCAGTCTGCTTGGCCTTTTCATCTACCTGTCCTTTGCACTCATCCGGCCGCTGCTTCCGATCCTCGTCTGGGCTGTGGTGCTGGCGGTGGCGCTCGCGCCGGTGCAGGACTGGCTTTCGGCGCGGCTGGGCGGCAGGCGGATCGCCGCATTGCTGCTGGGGCTGCTGATGCTGGTGGTGGTGATCGGGCCGGTCGCGGCTCTTTCCACCAGTCTGGTCGAGACGGTGCATATCCTCATCGACCGCATCCAGAGCGGGGCGTTGCATCTGCCGCCGCCGCCCCCCCGGCTCGCCGACCTGCCGATGGTCGGCCCCTCGTTCGAGACGGCATGGCAACTCGCCTCCACCAACCTTGAAGGGCTGGTCTTGCGCCATCGCGAGGCGCTGGCGCCGATCGGGGCGCGCGTGGTCGGCCTCGTCTCGCAGATCGGGCTGGACCTGATCCGGTTCATCCTGTCGATCCTGCTGGCGGCGGTGCTGTTGGTGCCCGCGCCGGGCCTTGCGGCCTGGGGCCGCAGGCTGGCGCGTCGCGTGCTTGCGCCACGGGGCGAGAAATTCGTCGAACTCTCGACCCAGACCATCCGCAACGTCTCGCGCGGGGTGGTCGGGATCGCGATCGTGCAGACGATCCTGATCAGCGTGGTCCTGCAAGTCGCGGGCGTCGCGGGGGCCGGGCTTCTGGCCTTTGTCATCCTGGTTCTCTGCATTCTCCAGATCGGACCGGCGCCCGTCGTTCTGCCGGTTCTGGTCTGGGCATGGCTGACGATGTCCGCGGCCCATGCGTTGCTGCTGACCGCGATTCTGGTGCCCCTGACGGTGATGGACAACGTGTTGAAACCCTTGCTGATGGGGCGGGGGCTATCGACGCCAACGGTGGTCATCTTCATGGGGCTGATCGGCGGCACGCTGTCCTTCGGGCTGATCGGCCTGTTTCTGGGCCCGGTCGTGCTGGCGGTGTTCTACGACCTGCTGCGCTCGTGGATCCACGACCCGGCCCAGACTGACCCGGCGGAGGGAAACTGACTCCGACCGTCCGCGCGGAGCCTGCGAGGATCGAGAATCCCGCCAAAACATGCTATCCTCTTCGGGTTCCAGCGAGGCTGACGCCCGTGAAAGCTGTCCCGACCTGTTGTCTTTCATCGCTGTTTCTTGCCGGTCTGGCGGGGCCGGCAGCGGCGCAATCCTCGCCGGCCGATCTTGGCGTGGGGGTGGAGCTTGTGCTGGCGGTAGACATCTCCCGCTCGATCGACCCCGCCGAGCAATTGCTCCAGCGGCAGGGATATGCCGCCGCCTTCCGCAATCCCCAGATCCAGCAGGCCATTCTGTCGGGCGACTGGCGGCGGATTGCGGTGACCTATATCGAATGGGCGGGGGTCGGCTCGCAATCGGTCGCGATCCCATGGACGCTGATCGACAGCGCAGAGGCGGCCGAGGCCTTTGCCCTGCGCGTCGAGGCTGGGATCTCCGGCCCGGTTTCCCGGACCTCGATCTCGGGCGCGATAGATTTCGCATCGACCCTGTTCGACGGCAACGGATTTGCCAGCATGCGCCAGGTCATCGACGTCTCCGGGGACGGCCCCAACAATCAGGGCAGGCCGGTGACCGAGGCGCGTGACGCGGCCCTCGCGCGCGGGATCACGATCAACGGCCTGCCGCTGCTGACCAATGACGCGGGCGGAGGGTGGAGTTCCATCCCCGATCTTGACCGATACTATGCCGATTGCGTCATCGGCGGCATGGGGGCGTTCTCCATCGTGGTGGAAAACTGGGACCAGTTCGCCACCGCGGTGCGCCAGAAGCTTTTCCTCGAGGTTGCGGGACAAACGCCGCCCCTGCGCGAGGAGGTCGTCCAGGCCGCGCGGCAGAGCGACTGCCTGATCGGCGAACGCCTGTGGGAGGAGCGCCAGCGAAGCTGGAGCGAGTGAGCAAGAAGCAGAAGGGACCGCGCCAATGCCCGGCGCGGCCCCTGAAATTTCTGCCTCTGATCGGGTAGGGCTTCGGAACATCCGCAGCCCGCCCTGATCCCTTAGAAGTGAACCGACCGCGCCATGCCGGGCTTTTCCAGCGGCGGCGAGAATTTGGTCAGGTCGATGCCTTCGACGGCGGCCTTGTATTCATCGGCGCTGGGAGTGCGGCCAAGGATGGCCGACAGGACCACGACCGGGGTCGAGGCCAGCAAGGATTCGCCCTTCTTCTCGGCAGTGTCCTCCACGACGCGGCCCTGGAACAGACGGGTCGAGGTGGCCAGAACTGTGTCGCCCTTCTCGGCCTTTTCCTGGTTCCCCATGCAGAGGTTGCAGCCGGGCCGCTCCAGATAGAGGATGTTCTCATATTCGGTGCGGTTGGTGGTCTTGGGCAGCAGGTCATCGAACTCGAAGCCCGAATATTTCTGCAGGATTTCCCAATCACCCTCGGCCTTCAGCTCGTCGATGATGTTATAGGTCGGGGCCGCGACGACCAGAGGCGCCTTGAACTCAACCTTGCCCTGAGATTTCTCAAGGTTTTTCAGCATTTGTGCGACAATTTTCATGTCGCCCTTATGCACCATGCACGAGCCGACAAAGCCCAGATCGACCTTTTTCGTGCCGCCGTAATAGGAGACCGGGCGGATCGTGTCATGGGTGTAGCGCTTGGAGACGTCGGCGTTGTTCACGTCGGGGTCGGCGATCATCGGCTCGTCGATCAGGTCCAGATCGACGACGACTTCCGCGAAGTATTTCGCGTTGTCGTCTGGGGTGATGGCGGGTTTCTCGCCCGAACGGATTTCCGCGATGCGCTGGTCCGCCTTGGCGATCAGGCCGCGAAGCGTGCCGGCGGCATTCTCCATGCCCTTGTCGATCATGATCTGGATGCGCGACTTGGCGATTTCCAGCGATGCGATCAGGGTCTCGTCCTGCGAAATGCAGATCGAGGCCTTGGCCTTCATCTCGGCCGTCCAGTCGGTGAAGGTGAAGGCCTGGTCGGCCAGAAGCGTGCCGATATGAACCTCGATCACGCGGCCCTGGAACACGTTGTCGCCGCATTGCTTCAGCATCTGCGCCTGCGTCGCATGGACCACGTCGCGGAAGTCCATATGCGGTTGCATCGTGCCCTTGAAGGTCACTTTCACCGATTGCGGGATCGGCATCGTCGCCTCGCCCGTCGCCAGCGCCAGCGCCACGGTGCCCGAGTCGGCACCGAAGGCCACGCCCTTCGACATGCGGGTGTGGCTGTCGCCGCCGACGATGATCGCCCAGTCATCCACGGTCAGGTCGTTCAGCACTTTGTGGATCACGTCCGTCATCGCATGATACGCGCCCTTCGGGTCGCGCGCGGTGATCACGCCGAAATTGTTCATGAAGCTCATCAGCTTCGGGATGTTCGCCTGCGCCTTCTTGTCCCAGACCGAGGCGGTGTGGCAGCCCGACTGATAGGCGCCGTCCACGATGGGCGAGATGACGGTGGCCGCCATCGCCTCAAGCTCCTGCGCGGTCATCAGGCCGGTGGTGTCCTGCGAGCCGACGATGTTGACCTTGACCCGGACGTCCGACCCGGCATGCAGAACCTTGCCCGGCGTCACGCCGACCGCATTGCGGTTGAAGATCTTCTCGACGGCGGTAAGGCCCTGACCTTCGACCGAGATTTCCTTGTTCGCGGCAAAGACCGGAGTCGCTTCGACGCCGAGGGTATCGGCCGCGAAGGTTTGCAGCTTCTTGCCGAAGACGATGGCATAGGAGCCGCCCGCCTGCATGAACTCGACCTTCGGGGGGGTGAAGGCAGAGGCGACATCGACCAGTTCCTTGCCGTTCTCGTCGCAAAGCTTCTTGGTCTTGGTGTCGATCTTCAGGACGGTGCCGGTCTCGACCGAGTATGTCTGTTCAAGGATCGGGTTGCCGTCATTGTTCAGGATCGGCTTGCCGTCCGCGTCGGTTTTCTTGACCCAGTTCTTCAGGTTGATCCCGATACCGCCGGTCACGTCGACCGTGGTGGCGAAAATGGGCGAGATGCCGTTGGTGCCCGCCACGACCGGGGCGATGTTCACGAAGGGCACATAGGGGCTGGCCTGCTTGCCGGTCCAGAGCGCGACGTTGTTCACGCCCGACATCCGCGACGAGCCGACGCCCATGGTGCCTTTTTCCGCGATCAGCATGACGCGCTTGTCCGGGTGCTGGGCCTGCAGCGCCTGAATCTCGGCCTGAGCCGCGGGCGAGATCATGCATTTGCCGTGCAGCTCACGGTCGGAACGCGAATGCGCCTGATTGCCGGGCGACAGCAGGTCGGTCGAGATGTCGCCTTCGGCAGCGATATAGGTCACGACCTTGATCTCGTCCTCGACCTGGGGAAGCTTGGTGAAGAACTCGGCCTTGGCATAGCTTTCGAGGATGTCCTTCGCGACCGCATTGCCGGCCTTGTGGGCCTCGCCCAGCCGGGCCATGTCCGCGTCGTAGAGGAACACCTGAGTTTTCAGGACTTCGCCCGCCTGCGCGGCGATCGCGGCATCGGCGCCAAGCGCGAGGTCCAGCAGAACCTCGACCGAGGGGCCGCCCTTCATGTGGGACAGCAGTTCGAATGCGAAGGCCGGGGTGATCTCGGCCAGGACGGCCTCGCCCAGAATGATCTTTTTCAGGAACTGCGCCTTGACCCCGGCGGCGCTGGTCGTGCCGGGCAGGGTGTTATAGATGAAGAATTGCAGCGAATCCTTGCGATGCTCGCTTCCCGTATCCTCGATCTGGGCAATAAGCTCCGCCACCAGCGCACCATCGTCGATGGGTTTGGGATGCAGGCCCTCGCCTTTGCGGGTTTCGATCTCGGTTAGGTAGTCTGCGTACAAGCTCATGACGATCCCTAGGATTCAGGATTAAGCGAGAACACCGGGCCTAGATGTTTCGTTGGCGAGCGGCGGCAAGCTGATTGTATGCCGACGTATACCGATCGCGATCTGGTAGCAAGAGGCTCGGCGCAGGCGGATCCCCCGAGGCTCCAGAGCGGGGGGCTAGCCCTTGCTCCCGACGGTCGACTTGCGCAGGAACTTCAGGAAATGGTCGAGGACCTGCGACTTGTGGGTCCGATCCCAGACCGCCGTGACGGGCAGCTTGCTGCTGACATTGCTGAGGGGACGCACCTCGACCCCGTTGCGGGGAAGGTTGCCGACGCAGCTGGAATAGATGGTCACGCCAACCCCGGCGACCACCAGCCCGAAGATGCCTTCGCTGTTCGAGGCCTCCAGCACGATATTGGGAAAGAACCCGCGGCTTCGGCATTCGGCAAACAGCCGGTTGCGGAAGGCCGCCCAGTTGTCGCCGGTTCCCAGCACGAATTTTTCATGCGCGAGTTGTTCCAGTGTCAGCGAGGGCTGGTTGCAAAGCGGATGCGAGGCGGGCAGCAGAGCGACATAGTCGTCCTCGTCAAAGGTCAGGCAACTGGTGGTCTTGTGGCGGAATTCGCCGATCATGAAGCCGATATCGATGGTCTGCTGGAGCAACGCCATATGCTGGCTGGTCGTCGGCATGAAGATCAGGTTCAGCCGGATCTCGGGATGGGCGGCGGCGAAGTCGCGCAGAAAATGCGGCAGGCGGCCATTGATCGCGAAATCGGTATAGGCGATTCTCAACTCACCCCGGATACCGCGGGCAGCATATCGCGCGCTGGCCACGGCGTGTTCGATCTGCGCGTCGATCGTCGCGGTCTCCTCCAGAAAGGCCTTGCCCGCCTCGGTCAGCTCGACCCGGCGGGTGGTGCGCAGCAGCAGCGGCGCCCCGATCTCCATCTCAAGTTGCTGAACTATCTTGGAAAGGGCGGGTTGGGCCAGGTTCAGCGTATCGGCCGCGCGACCGAAATGCAGCTCTTTGCCCAATGCAGCGAAAGCACGCAGATGGCGAAGGTCCAAGCCCATTTTTCCGCCGATGATTAATCACCTCATGGAATGAATAAAGTGAAAATTGATATTTTACAATCGGGGAATCCAGCCGCATCGTTCAGGGATCAAAACAAGACGCGGCCGTCCAGGGACCGTTCGAATCCAACGAAAACAGGGAAGGTTTATCCATGATCAAAGGTTCGCCCATCTCATTAGCATTGTCGCGTCGCCGGATGCTGGCCCTGACCCTGGCCGGCACCGCGCTGCCCGCCCTGATGCCGCGGCTTGCCCATGCTGCCGAGGGCACGGTCGTCGTCTCGAACTGGGGTGGCGACTGGAATGACCGGACGGTGCGCTTTGTCGAGAAGCCGCTGCTCGAGGACAAGGGCTTTCACGTCGTCCGCGATCTGGGAATGGAGCCGGAGCGGAAAGCCAAGCTGCTCAGCGAGAAGCGCATCCGCCGCGCATCCTCCGACCTGATCCATGTCAACAGCTCGGACGCGTTCGAGCTGAAGCGGCAGGGCGTGGTCGCCGACCTGGATCTGACAAAGATCCCGAACTATGCCGATGTGGTCGAGGAGTTGAAGGCGCCCTATTTCCTGCCCTGGCTCTATAGCGGCGTCGTCATCATCTACAACAGGGACAAGGTCAGCGAGCCGCCGAAATCCTATGCCGAGCTTTGGGACCCGAAATGGGCGGGCCGGATCGGGCTGACGAACCAGCTTTATTTCAACTACCTGATGATGGCGGGGCTGGTCGCCAAGGGCGACATGACCAGCGTCGAGGACGGCAAGCCCCTGCTGGAAAAATTGGTGGGAGAGAGTAAGCCGCGCCTTTACGCCGCGCATCAGCAATTGCAGGCCGGGCTGGCTAACGGTGAGGTGGATATCGCCATCAACTACAAGGCGCGGGGCCTGCAATGGGCCAAGGATGGCCTGTCGCTGGGCATCCAATATCCCGAGGAGGGTGCGATCGCGGTGACTTTCGGCGCCTGCCTGACCGAATTCGGCCCCAATCGCGACGCGGCTTATACTTATCTGGACGCGATGCTGGATCCGACCGCGATGGCGGGACTGGCCGAGGCCAGCCTCTACGCCCCCGCCAATCCCAAGGCCGCGATCTCGGACGAGACACGCGCTTTGGTCGATTTCACCCCGGACGAGCGCGCAAGGATGCGGTTCCTCGACTATGGCTATGTGGCCGAGAACACCGCCTCCTGGCTCGAATGGTGGAACAAGTCCTTTGCCGGCTGATCCCCGAGCCGCAAGCGGAGCAGGCGCATGAGCACCACCGAAACCTTCTCTGTCTCCCGCCCGCCCGGTGGCGCGCCGAAAGGCACGCCGCGGCGGCTGGGAACGCCGATGCTGGCCACGCCCGCGATCATCTTCGTGGCGATCGGCCTGCTTGCGCCGCTGGCCCTGATGCTGCGCAACAGCCTGAACCATTACGACCCGACCGAGCTGATGGTCAGCGCGATCACGCCCGAGAACTACCTCAAGTTCTTCGGCGACAGCTTCTATCAGGGCGTGCTGTGGCGCACCGTCTGGATCTCGGGCCTTTCCACGGCGATCTGCCTGCTGGCCGGGGTGCCGGTCGCCTATTTCCTTGCCCGACATGTCGGCGATCTGGCCAAGCGGATGCTGCTGATCCTGATCCTCGTTCCCTTGCTGATCGGCAATGCGGTGCGCACCTCGGCCTGGATGCTGATCCTGAACGACAAGGGTGTACTGGCCGCGTTTCTGGGCCTTTTTGGTCACAACGGGCCGCTGGGGCTGATGTATTCCTCGGCCGGGGTGGTGATCGGGCTGATCTCGGTCCTGCTGCCCTTCATGATCATCACCCTGAACAGCGTGTTTGAATCGATCGACCGTAATCTCGAGGATGCGGGCGAAAGCCTCGGCGCCAGCCACCTTACCATAATGCGCCGGATCGTGCTGCCGCTGGCGCTGCCCGGCATCCTCTCGGGCTCGGTCCTGTGCTTCATCCTGTCGATGAACGCCTATGCAACGCCAGTGCTGATCGGCGGCCCGACCTTCCACATGATGGCCCCGACCGTCTACCAGCAGATCGCCAAGGTGATGAACTGGCCCTTTGGCGCGGCCCTGGCCTTCATCCTGATGGCCGTGACCCTGATCCTGACCGTGGGTGTATCGGTGCTGGTCCAGCGCAGATACCGGAAATGGAGCGAATGATGAGCAGTCAGGCAAGATCCGTCCGGTTGGCCTATACCGCCACCAGCATCCTCGTCATCGGCTTCATCGTGCTGCCGCTGGTCTTCATCGTCTGGATGAGCTTCTTCTCGAACAAGATCCTGTCCTTCCCGCCCGAGGGTTATACCCTCGACTGGTATCGCCGCGCATGGGAGATGTCGGATTTCCGCAACGGCTTCTTCCTCAGCCTGCGCACCAGTCTGATCGCGACGGTGGTTGCGCTGTCGCTGGGGCTGCCGGCAAGCTTTGCGCTGGTGCGGGGACGCTTCCGGGGGCGCGAGACCATCAACACCATCCTGATGTCGCCGATGATCGTTCCGGGCATCGTCGGCGGCAGCGCGCTCTTTGTGTTCTTCCTTGAGGTTGAGTTCCTGACCGGCTGGCGCATCGCCGGCTCCAGCATCGGGCTGATCATCGCGCATAGCCTGATCGCGCTGCCGTGGATGATCCGGCTGGTCACCACCTCGCTGATCAGCGTGCCCCCCTCGGTCGAGGAGGCGGCGCGCAGCCTTGGCGCGGGGCCGTTGACGGTGTTCTTCCGCGTGACGCTGCCGGTGATCCGCGCGGGCGTCATAGCCGGGTCGCTCTTTGCCTTCGTCAATTCCTTCATCGATCTCGAGAAGTCGATCTTCCTGGTCGGTCCCGACAGCACCACGTTGCAGATCGCGCTGATCAACTATCTCGAATGGAACTTCGACTCGACCATCGGCGCGGTGGCGACGGTCCAGATCGGCCTGATCACCCTGCTTCTGCTGATCACCGACCGCTACGCCAAGCTCAGCCGCGCCTTCTGAAAGGAGAGCAAACCATGCCCGAAGTCGTTCTTCAGGATGTCGCCAAGCATTACGGCAATGCGATTGCCGTCGAGAACATGAGCCTGCGCATCGGCGATGGCGAACTGGTCGCGTTGCTGGGACCATCCGGCTGCGGCAAGACCACAACCTTGCGGATGATTGGCGGTTTTGTCGATGCGACCAGCGGCCAGATCATGGTCGGGGGGCGGGACGTGACCCGTCTGCCGCCGAACCGCCGCAACATGGGTTTCGTGTTCCAGAACTATGCGCTCTTCCCGCATATGACGGCGGCGCAGAACGTGGCCTTCGGGCTTGAGATGCGCGGGCTCAGCAAGGCCGATACCGAGCGCAAGGTGCGCGAGACGCTGGCGCGGGTGCGGTTGGGCCATCTGGCCGACCGCCTGCCGCGGCAGATGTCGGGCGGCCAGCAGCAGCGCGTGGCGCTGGCCCGCGCGCTGGTGATCGAGCCTGATGTCCTGTTGCTGGACGAGCCGCTGTCGAACCTTGACGCCGCGCTGCGCCACGAGATGAAGATCGAGATCCGCCAACTTCAGCAATCGCTGGGTCTGACCACAGTTTTCGTCACCCATGACCAGGACGAGGCGATGAGCACCGCCGATCGCATGGTGCTGATGTATAACGGCAAGGTCGAGCAGGTCGGGCCGCCAGATGAGGTGTATGGCCAACCGCGCTCGGCTTTCGCGGCGGGGTTCCTTGGCATTCCGAACCTGCTCCCGGGCCGGATGACCGCGACGCAGGACGGCTTCCGCATGGAGGCGGGTCCGATCATGCGCCTTGATGGGCAGGAGGGACGGATGGGTAAGGCCTTCCTCGCACTGCGCCCCGAGGTGGTCGGTATCTCGGCTAAGGCGCCCGAAGGGGCAACCAACATGCTGCCCGGCCGGGTGCAGGTCATGACCTATCACGGCGCCGCGGTCGAATATCAGGTCCAGACCGAGGCCGGTCCCATGCTGACCGCCCGCGCCACCGCCCCTGGACTTGGCGGGCCGCCGGTCCTGCCCGTCGGCGCAGGGGTCTGGCTGCATTGGACACCCTCGGCCGGCGTGATCGTCACCGAGAACTGATCCCAACCCACGGAGAAGATGATGAACCAGCATGCGCCTCTTTCCGAGGCCCAGTCCCTTCATGCCCGGCTGACCGTGATTGACGGGCTGATCGTGTCCGATTTCGGCCCCGAGGTCTTTCGCGACATGCAAAAGGGCGGCATCACCGCCGCCAACTGCACCTGCTGCATCTGGGAGGGCTTCACCGCCACCATGCAGAACATTATGCAATGGAAGGCATGGTTTCGTGACCATTCCGACCTGATCCTGCAGGTCAGGACCACCGCCGACATCCGCCGCGCCAAGGCCGAGAGCAAGACCGGCATCATCCTTGGCTGGCAAAATGTCTCGGGGATGGAGGACCAGATCGGCTATCTGTCGCTGTTCAAGGAGCTGGGCATCGGCATCATTCAGATGGCCTATAACACCCAGAACCTCGTCGCGACCGGCTGCTATGAGGGGCAGGACGGCGGGCTGTCGGATTTCGGCCGCGAGGTCGTAGCCGAGATGAACCGGCTGGGGATTCTCTGCGACCTCTCCCATGTCGGCGGCAAGAGCAGCCGTGATGTCATTCTGGCCTCGCGTCAGCCGGTCGCCTATTCGCATTGTCTGCCTGCGGGACTGAAGGCCCATCCGCGCAACAAGACCGACGAGGAACTGCGCTTCATCATCGATCACGGCGGCTTTGTCGGCGTCACCATGTTCACGCCGTTTCTGGCCCGCGGCACTGATGCGACAGTCGATGACTATGTCGAGGCGATGGAATATGTCATCAACCTCTGCGGTGAGGATCGGGTCGGCTATGGCACCGACTTCACCCAAGGACACGAGAAGCCGTTCTTCGATTGGATCACCCATGACAAGGGCTATGCCCGCCGCCTGACCGATTTCGGCACCATCCAGAACCCCGCCGGGCTGGACACGATCGGCCACAGCGCCGCGCTGACCGAAACCATGCTGCGCCGCGGCTGGCCGGAGGATCGGATCGAGAAGATCATGGGCGAAAACTGGGTCAGGCTGCTGGCCGAGGTCTGGGGCGAATAAGCCCGGTATACCCGCAATACGGGCCCCTGCCGGTCGCGGCGGGGGCCCTTTCTCATGGACGGATCAGACCCTATTCGGCCGCAATCTTTTGCGCGGCGAGGCCGTCGATATAGGCCACGCATTCATCGACGCTGTGCACGTCCCCGAATTTCGCGTCGATATCGAACAGGTTCCAGGCCACGGCGCCGGGCACGCGGTCGCCGATGCAGTCCTTCACGGCGATGGTGCGGAATCCGTCCGCGATGCCGTCGCAGACGGTCTGGCGCACGCAGGCGCAGGCGGTCACGCCGGTCACAAGGATCGTGTCCACATTGTTCGCGCGCAGGATTCCGGCCAGTTCCGTGCCATGGAAGGACGAGGCGCGTTTTTTCAGCAGCGTGTATTCGCCCTCGACCGGGGCGATGCGGCTGTCGATCGCCCAAAGCTCGGTATTCCTGATGTCCACCACATCCACCGGGATCTTGTTGTGCCACAGGCCCATGTCGGTAAAATCGGCGTTGCGGTCGGTGATCTCATAGGCGGTGGTGACATGGACCACCGGCAATCCGGCGTTGCGGAACGCCTTGAGCAATTTCTGCATGCCGGGAATGATTTCATTGTCCATCTTCTCCTGATCGCAGGTGAAAGGGTTGCCCGGCCGCGTCCAGGCATTGGCCAGATCGACGCTGACCAGCGCCGGGCGCTTGCCAAAGCCGACGCGGCGCTGGAAGCCGCGTTGCTGGTAAAGCTTGGTCGCCGTGTCGAAGGCCTCTTGCAGCAGGCGGTCCAGTTCCTTGGTGTCAACGTCGCTCATCTTGCGTTTCCTTGTCTCATTGATGCAGGCCACCTCGCGGCGCGCCTCTTGTTCCGAGCCGTCCACAAAGCCCGCAAGACTTAGCGATCCGTCGCTCTGCCGGAATGATCCACGCTGGCTTGACGAAGGGGAAATGGCGCTTCAGCATTTATTCATGCGCAGTTTGCATCAATGGGCAGGGTGATCAAATGAATGACTTCATGGGCATCGAGAATGTGCAATCCTTCATCACGCTTGCCGAGGAACTGAACTTTCGCCGCGCGGCCGAGCGGCTGAACCTCGATCAGTCGGCGCTGAGCCGCCGCATCCAGAAGCTGGAATCGGTGTTGGGTTTCCGCCTGCTGGAGCGCACGACGCGCGAGGTGGCGCTGACGCAGGCCGGGCGCAGCTTCTATGAGGAGAATGCCCAACTGATGCGCCGTTACAGCGATGCGGTGCAGACGGCACGGCGGATCGCCGAAGGCAAGTCGGGCGCGCTTGTCGTGGGCTACATGGCTTTTGCGGCAACCGAACTCATGCCCTCGGCCGTCTCGCGTTTTCGCAGGCAGCACCCGGTCATCGACCTGCAACTCCGCTATATCCGCACCCAGGGTCAGAAGATCGCGCTGGCGAATGACGAGATCGACCTGGGCTATCTGATCGGGCCGTTCGAGCATTCCGACTACCACACGCTGACGCTGACCGACGAACCCCTTTATGTCGTGACGCCGCATAATCATCCGCTGCTGCATTTGCCGCAGGTCACGCCCACGGATCTGGCGGGGCAGGATGTCATCCTTGGCGACATGCGGGAATGGGACGAATACCGCTGGCGACTGAACGACCTCTTCAGTGCCGAGGGGGTCACGCTGAAGGTGACGCTGGAGGCGTCAAGCACGCTGGCCCTGCTCGGCCTCGTCGCGGCAGGGCTGGGGGTGACGGTCTATCCCGAAAGCCTGATCGGCTTTCTGGGTCACAATGTCGAATTGCGCCCGATCATGCACCCGCAATTCCGCAACAGGACGGTTCTGGCATGGAAACGCGCCAATCGCTCACGGCAGGTCAGGGATTTCGTGGAGATCGCGGGTCGTCGCAGCTTCGGCTGATGGCCCGCCCCGCTGCCACTGTGGAGCCGCGGCGAATTTTTCTTTGACAGCCACTCGCGCCCTTCTTATTTGTTGGACAAATTGAGGGGGACAGAAATGCGGGTCAACGCCGCCATCCATCGCGACTTCGCCATCGCCGATATCGACAACCGGCTTTACGCGGCTTTCATCGAACATATGGGCCGCGCCATCTATTCGGGGATCTATGAGCCGGGGCACCCGCAGGCCGACGGGAACGGCTTTCGCCGCGATGTGGCGCAACTGGTGCGCGATCTGGATATTCCGGCCATCCGCTACCCGGGCGGCAACTTCGTCTCGGCCTATAACTGGGAGGACGGGATCGGACCGAAGGAGAACCGTCCCGTCCGCCTCGACCTCGCCTGGCGCAGCAAGGAAACCAATCAGGTCGGGATCAACGAATTCGCCGGCTGGGCGAACGAATTGGGCATCGACATGATGCTGGCGGTCAATCTCGGCTCACGCGGGATCGAGGAAGCCCGCAATTTCATGGAATATGTTAACCATCCGGGTGGAACCTACTGGTCCGACCTGCGCCGCAGCCACGGCATCGAAAAGCCCTATAACGTCAGAATGTGGTGCCTGGGCAACGAGATGGACGGGCCGTGGCAGATCGGCGCCAAGCCCGCCCGCGAATATGGCCGGCTGGCCGATGAAACGGCGAAGGCGCTGCGGGCGATGACCCCGGATGCCGAGCTGATCGTCTGCGGATCGTCGAACGACCAGATGCCGACCTATCCCGAATGGGAACGGGCGGTGCTGGAGGAGTGCTACGAGCATGTCGACTACATCTCGCTGCACAAATACTTCGGCAATTCCTCGCGCGATACGCTGAACTTCTTCGGCAAGATCGAGGAGACCGGCCGCTATATCAACGCGATCGGCGGGGTCATCGATTTCGTCAAGGCCAAGAAGCGGGCCAAGAACGACGTCCATATCTGCTTTGACGAATGGAACGTCTGGTATCACCGCCGCGAGGAGGACTCGCGCCGCTGGCGGACATGGGACTGGCCCGAGGCGCCCGACCTGCTGGAGGAGAATTACACCTTCGAGGATACGCTCTTCGTCGCGGGGCTGCTGAATGAGTTCATCCGCCGCTCGGACCGGGTCAAGATCGCCTGCATCGCGCAGCTTGTGAACGTGATCGCGCCCATTCGCGCCGACAAGGGCGGCAAGGCATGGCGGCAGACGATCTACTGGCCCTATCAACTGGCCTCGCTTTACGGTCGCGGCACCGCGCTGCGGGTTGCGGTGGACGGGCCGAAATATGATTGCGAAGTCGCCTCGGATGTCGATTTCCTCGATGTCAGCGCGGTTGCCAATGACGGCACGGTCACGATCTTTGCCGTCAACCGCCACCTGAGCGACTGCATGGACCTGCGCCTGTCGCTGACCGGCTATCCGGATGCCGAGGTCGAGTTCCACAAGGTGATCGAGGGCCATGACCTGATGGCCACGAACGGCCCCGATGCCGAGCCGATCGCGCCGGTCGAGGGCAGGGGCCTCGCCGTCGATGACGGGGTGCTGGGCGGCACGCTGGCGCCCCTGTCCTATCACGTCATTCGGCTGAAGGTCTGAGGCGGTGTCGGGCGTGGTCCTGCGCAATGTGCGGAAAAGCTTCGGCTCGATCGACATCATCAATGACGTGTCGCTGACCGTCCAGAAGGGGGAGTTCGGCGTTTTCGTCGGCCCCTCCGGTTGCGGCAAGTCCACATTGCTGCGGATGATCGCCGGGTTGGAGGATACCTCCGGCGGCACGATCGAGATCGGTGGCCGCGACGTGACCCGGGTCGAGCCCGCCAAGCGCGGCGTGGCCATGGTCTTTCAGTCCTATGCGCTCTACCCGCATCTGAGCGTCGCGGACAACATGGCCTTCTCGCTGCGGCTGGCGCGCAAGTCGCGGGCCGAGCGCGAGGAAAAGGTCCGCGAGGCCGCCCGCATCCTGCAACTGACCGACCATCTGGAGAAACGCCCCGCCCAGCTTTCGGGCGGCCAGCGCCAGCGGGTCGCCATCGGCCGCGCCATCGTGCGCGAGCCCGAGGTGTTCCTGTTCGACGAACCGCTCTCGAACCTCGACGCGGAACTGCGCGTGCAGATGCGGCTGGAGCTTTCGCGCCTGCACAACCAGATCGGCGCGACGATGATCTATGTCACGCATGATCAGGTCGAGGCGATGACGCTGGCGGACGACATCTTCGTTTTGCGCGGCGGGGTCGTGCAGCAATCGGGCGCGCCGCTGCATCTTTATGACAATCCGGCCAACCGCTTCGTCGCGGGCTTCATCGGATCGCCCGCGATGAATTTCGTCACCGGGACCGTGACCGGCCATAGTGACGCGGGCATCCTCGTTTCCAGCGAGAGCGGCGAGTTGGCGGCGCATCTTTCCGCGCGCCCCGCGCCCGGCACCACCGTCATCCTCGGCATCCGACCCGAACACCTCGCCCCGGCCGAAACCGGCCTGCCGGTCACGGTCGAGATGGTGGAGGAGCTGGGCGGCAATGCCTATGTCCATTGCCGCCTCGGCTCGGGGGCGGACATCGTCTTTGAACGCCGTGGCATGCGCGACCGTCTGGACGGCGCGCGGCTGAAGCTGGACGCCAATCCCGCGCAAGTGCTTTGCTTTGCGCCGGATGGTCTGCGGCTGCGCTGATTTCACCGGACAGGGAGGTCCGGGTAAAAGGAGGGAAAGAAATGAAGCTGTTTACCTCGCTGGTCACGGCGGCGCTTCTGGGCGGCGCGATGCCGGTCATGGCCGAGACGCAGAACATCACTTGGTGGGATTTCTTCGCCGGCGGCGACGGCGTCCGCATGAAGGCGCTGATCCAGCAGTTCAACGAGGAAAATCCCGACATCAAGGTCAATGCGACCACGCTGGAATGGGGCACGCCTTTCTATACCAAGGTGCGCACCTCGGCGGCGGTAGGGCAGGGGCCGGACGTGATGACCTATCATCTGTCGCGCCTGCCGATGGGGCTGAAGGAAGGCATCCTGACCCCGATCACCGATGCCGACCTCGCGGCCGCCGACCTCAAGCAGGATGATTTCTACATCCCGGCGCTGGAGGCGGCGAAGGGGCCGGACGGCACGCTTTACGCCGTGCCCTTCGACATCCATTCGACCGTGCTTTTCTACAACAAGAATCTGCTGAAGGGGACGCCCTATCTGGACGCCGAGGGCAACCTGACCGGGCTCGACAGCCTCGAGGGGTTCGAGGGTGCGCTGGCCGCCGCCAAGGCCAATGGCGCGACCGCGCCGCTCTCCTATGCCACGGGCGATGACGGCGGCGTCTACCGCGTCTTTTACACCCTGCTCGCGCAGCAGGGGGGTGAATTGATCTCGGCCGATGGTCAGGTCCTGCCCGGCGACAGCACCGACAAGGCCGTCCGCGCGATCGAGACCATGACGAAATGGACCGAGAACGGCTGGCAGCCGGAACAGGCGCTCTATGAGGCTTCGGTCGCGCTTTTCACCTCGGGCAAGTCGGCCTTCTTCTTCAACGGCGCCTGGGAAGTTCCCACCATGGTCGATCTGGAGGCGAAGAACCAACTGGGCTTCGAGTGGGGCGTGGCCGAGATCCCGACCCTGATGGGCAAGCACACCAACTGGGCCGACAGCCATGGCTGGGCGGTGCCGATCCAGGGCAAGTCCGAAATGGCCCCGGAAAAGCGCGAAGCGGTGATGAAGCTGATCGGCTGGATGGAGAGGCATTCGCTGGACTGGGCCGCAGCCGGCCATATCCCGGCCTACAAGCCCGTCGCCACATCGGCGGAATTCACGGCGATGAAGCCCAATTCGAACTATGCCGGTCTGGCCGATCGCGCGACCTATGATCCGCGCAGCCCGGTCGCGGGCGTGGCCTCGCCGACCTATGACGCGGCGGTCAATATCATTGCTCCGGCGATCCACGGCTATATGCCCGCCGCCGATGCGGTCGAGGAACTGCGCGCCGAGTTGGAAAAGGCGATGAAGTGACGATCGCGGCCCCCGGTGGTTTCCGGGGGCCGCGCGCTTTCCGAAAGGACCATGCATGGCGATGATACGCAACCAGCGACGCCACCGGCTTGTCGCCTATTCCCTGATCCTGCCCTTCGTCGCGATTTTTGCGCTCGTCTTCGCCTATCCGATTGTCGAGGTCATCCGGCTGAGCTTCACCAATGCCTCGCTGATCGGCGGCGGCGAATGGGTGGGGTTGCAGAACTACCGCGAGCTTCTCGCCGACAAGCTTTTCTACACCTCGCTGAAGAACAACGGCTATTTCGTCCTGCTGACGGTCATCCCGACCACGGCCATCGCGCTTGGCATCGCGCTGATGGTGCAGCGCCTGTCGGGGCGGTTGCAGGCCCTCGCGCTGGCCTTGTTCTTCCTGCCCTATATCCTGCCGGTCTCGGTCGTGACCCAGATCTGGGCCTGGATGCTGGATTTCCAGTTCGGCGTGCTGCAGCCGGTGCTGGAGCTGATCGCCGGAAAGCCCGTCCCGGTCTTCAAGAACCCGCATTGGGTGATGCCGATGATCGCGCTGGTCACGATCTGGTGGACCAACGGCTTCAACGTACTGCTGCTCCTCGCCGGGTTGCGCAATATCCCGCAGGATCTCTATGAGGCCTCGGCGCTGGATGGCGCGAACCGTCGCCAGCAATTCACCCGCATCACCTGGCCGCTGCTCTGGCCGGTGGTGGCGCTGGTGCTGACGCTGCAGCTGATCCTGCAACTGAAGCTCTTCGATCAGGTCTATCTGCTGTCCGAGGGCGGGCCTTTCAACTCCAGCTATGTCCTGCTGCTGATGGTCTATCGCGAGGCGTTCCAGCAGAACAACGGCGGCTACGCGGCGGCGATCTCGCTGGTGGTGTTCCTGCTGATCGTGACCGTCTCGGTCCTGCAATATCAGCTTTTGCGGATCAGGGGGCGCAAATGACGTCGCAAAGACGCATCGAGAACTGGGCGCTGACCGCATTCACGCTGGTCGCGGGCGCGATCTGGATCTTTCCGCTTTACTGGGCCTTCGTCACCTCGATCCGCACCGAGCACCGGGTGGTGTCGGATCAGGCCGGGCTGCTGCCCGATGAGTTGAACCTGAGCGCCTATCACGACGCGCTGTTCAATTCGAGCCTGCTGCATTGGTATGTGAACTCGATCGGGACATCGCTGATCATCACCGCCACGGTGCTGCTTTCAGGGATGATGTGCGCCTATGCGATCAGCCAGATGAGCTTTCCGGGGCGGCGGCTGCTTTACGGCATCGTGCTGGGCAGCTTCATGGTCCCGGCGCAGGTGCTGGTCGTGCCGCAATTCATGCTGATGAACGATCTGGGCCTGATCAATAAATGGGGCGGGATCATCCTGCCGCAGCTTGTCGTCCCCGTGGTGATCATCGTCTACAAGCAGTTCTTCGACGCGGTGCCCAAGGAGATGAAGGAGGCCGTGGTGCTGGACGGCGGCGGCGACTACACCATGCTTTTCCGCGTCTATCTGCCGCTGAACTGGGGCATCACCACGGCGCTGGCGATCATCACCTTCATCTCGTCCTGGAACGCGTTCCTCTGGCCCTTCCTTGTGATCACGACCGAGAACATGATGACGATCCCGGTCGGGTTGACGCAGGTGAACGACGCTTTCGGCGTGGCCTATGCCCGGCTGATGGCGGTCGCGCTGCTGGGCGCCGCCCCCGTCGCCATCGCCTACCTGATCTTCCAGCGGCGGGTGACCGAGGCGGTGATGATCTCCTCCGGCGTCAAGGGCTGACGGCTCAGGGTGTCGTCGTCTGCCTCAGGTCGAAGACCGTCCTGCCTGCCGTGTCGAGCAGGGCGGTATCGACCAGTTCGGCCATCAGGCGCCGCGCGCCTTCGGGATCGCGGGCCTCGATGCGCTCGAACACGGCGGCATGTTCCTCGACCGGGTTGCGCGTATGGGGGTTCGGCATGTCGCGATAGCGGAACGCGGTGGTGAAGGCCACGGCGGCGCAGATCCCGGCCGCCAGCGTCACCAGAACCGGGTTCTGCGAACTGCGCAGAAGCGAGCGGTGGAAACTGGCATCGGCCTGATGCCAGCTCGTCTCGGTCATGTCGCAGGTCCGCATCGCGTGCAGCGCCTTGCGGAACGCATCCAGATCGCATTCGGTCCGGCGCTCGGCCGCGAGGGCGGCGGCCGCGGGTTCGACCATGGCCCGCAATTCGTAGATCGAGGTGATGAACCAGTCCGGCGGCGTTCCGGATTCGAAGAACCAGCGCACGACATCGGGATCCAGCAGGGTCCAGTTCTCGCGCGCGGCGACGCGGGTTCCGCTGCGGGTGCGGCTGATCAGCATTCCCTTGGCGGCGACCTGCCGCAGCGCCTCGCGGTAGGCCCCGCGCGAGACGCCCGCGAGGTCGCCGAACTCCATCTCCTTCGGGACGGGCTGTCCTTCGGCAAGCTTGCCGGCGACGATCTGGCGGCCCAGCCAATCCGCGATGGACCCGTGAATCCGCCGCGTCGTATGGGTGGAAAAGACCGGCTTGTCGTCTGAATTTGTGATCTGCGTCATGTCATATGTGATAGACGATCCGCTGCGGGAATTCAGCGGAAATCTTGGCAGGCCGGATAAGCAGATTTGCACGACGCCGAGGCACGGCCCCCTGACCTTCGACCCTTTCGTTCGGTGGTGCGGATTTTTCTTGCTTCGCATGTGGCCTGCGGAATTAGATCGCGCCCATGGCCGTCCCTCCCCCGGAGGCATCGTCGGAACACGGCCAGCAGAGACGATCGGCGACCCGGTTCGCAGGGCAGGAGATACCGTGCAGCCGGCCTCTGAAACCTCAACCTCAGGAGTGCCCGATATGGGTTTTGTCACCACCTCGGACGGCATCGAGATCTTCTTCAAGGATTGGGGGCCAAAGGACGCCCAGCCGATCATGTTCCATCATGGCTGGCCGCTCAGCGCGGATGACTGGGACGGGCAGATGCTGTTCTTCCTGTCCAAGGGCTACCGCGTCGTCGCGCATGACCGGCGCGGGCACGGCCGCTCGACCCAGGGGTCGGAGGGGCATGACATGGACCATTACGCCGCCGACGCCTTCGCCGTGGTCGAGGCGCTGGACCTGCGGAACGCGGTCCATATCGGCCATTCGACCGGCGGAGGCGAGGTGGCGCGCTATGTGGCGAAGCATGGCGAACCATCGGGCCGCGTCGCCAAGGCGGTGCTGGTCTCGGCCGTGCCGCCGCTGATGGTCAAGACCGACGCGAACCCCGAGGGCCTGCCGCTTGAGGTCTTTGACAGCTTCCGCGCCGCACTTGCCGCCAATCGCGCGCAATTCTTTCGCGATGTCCCGGCCGGGCCGTTCTACGGCTTCAACCGCGAGGGGGCGGACCCGCTGGAGGGCGTGATCCAGAACTGGTGGCGTCAGGGCATGATGGGCGGGGCCAAGGCCCATTACGACGGCATCAAGGCGTTCTCCGAAACCGATCAGACCGGGGACCTGAAGGCGATCGGGGTGCCGACTTTGGTGCTGCATGGCGAGGATGACCAGATCGTGCCGATCGGCGCCTCGGCGCCCAAATCGGCCAAGCTGCTGCGCAATGGTCATTTGAAGATCTATCCGGGCCTCGGGCATGGCATGCTGACATTGAACGCCGACCTCCTGAATGCCGACCTGCTGGAGTTTATCAGCGGCTAAGCGGACGGAGCGGCGCGACGACCGGCCCGAACCCGGCGAAGTGACAAAAGGAAGGCTCGCGCTGCACGGCGAGCCTTCAATCCCCGCCACCCGGAGCAGAATGACATGAATGACAAGCCTGAAGTTCAAGTGACCTATGAGGATCAGGGCAGCAAGGGCCGCTATGCCGCGCGGATCGACGGGATCGAGGCCGAGGGCGAGTTGACCATCTCGAAAGCCTCGGCAGCGCTGATCATTGCCGATCACACCTTCGTCCCCGACGCCATGCGCGGCACCGGGGCTGCCGCGGCGCTGGTGAACCGCCTGATCGCCGATGCCCGTGCCCGTGGCCAGCATATCGTTCCGCTTTGCCCCTTCGTCCGCGCGCAGGCCCAACGCCATCCCGAATGGTCGGATGTCATCCAGTTCTGACCGCCGCCTGTCCGTGAACCGGCGGTGCGCAGGAAAGTCCTGATCATCGTCGAGGCGAGGGTTGCAGGGCAGGCCGGTGACAGCAATCGCCTCAATGGCGGCGGTCGAGATGCTGGTCCGTTCGGCGGTGCTTGCCGGGTTGACGCTGCTTTCGGTTGACGACGGCATGGGTGCTGCTGGCGGCAATCCTCGTTCCGGGCATCGCCCCCGACCTGTCCGCACCGGTCTTTCAGTCCAACCTTCCCGAGCTAGTTCTCGCGGAAAGCACGGGAGAGGCTGTCCTCGATCGGTTTGACCAGATATTCGAAGAAGGTGCGGGCGGCGGTTTCGATCATGACCTCGGCGGGCATGCCGGGGGTGGGATGAAAGCCCGGAACACGCTCCAGCTCGGACGCGGGCAACGAGACATGCGCCAGATAAATCTCGTGCCGCACGCCATCGGTTTCGGTCGCCAGCGCATCGGCGGAAACATAGGTCAGCGTGCCCTGAAGCACCGGGGTCGTGCGCTGGTTCAGCGCGGTCAGTCGCACCGAGGCGTGTTGGCCGACCTCGACATCGTCGATATCGACGCGCGAAATCTGGGATTCGATCACCAACGGCGCATCCAGCGGCAGGATCTCGGCGATCGGCTTGCCCGCCTCGATCACGCCCCGGGCCGTGTGGTAATACAGCCGGACGATGGTGCCCGAGACCGGGGACAGGATCTCCGACCGCTCGAGGATGTCGCGCGCCTTCATCGACTGCTCGCGCACGCTGTCCAGATCGGCCTTGATCGACTGGCTTTCATCCATGGCGGTCTGCATATGCTGGTTGCGGGTCTGCGATATCTCGCGCTCGGCCTTGCGGATGGCCTCCTCGGTCTCGGCAATCTCGGAATGCAGGCGACCGATCTGACCATCGGCATCGGCGATGGCGCGGGCCAGCGTGTTCACGTCGCTGCGCCGCACCAGCCCGCGCGAAAACAGTTGTTCGCGCGTGGCGTGATCCTCGCGCAGGAGGTCGGCCTGAATGCGCACCGCCTCCAGTTCCTGCTGAAACCCCTCGATGCGCGAGCGACCGGCGGCGATATTGCTTTCCAGCAGACCGATTTCCCCGTCCAGCTTGGCACGCGCAGTCCGGAAGGCGCCCATCTGCTCATTCATGATCGCGGAAAAGCTGGGATCGTCGCTTTGCTGGTTCAGCCAGTCTGAAAAGACCGGCTGATCGGCAAGGTCATATTCCGCGCGCAGCCTTGCGCCGATCGCCTCAAGCCGGGCGCGGCGCAGTTCCAGCTCGCGCTGGTTGGCCTGCGCGGCGGTGCCGTCCAGCCGCAGCAGCACCTGACCCTCGGTGACGCTGTCGCCCTCGCTGACCAGGATTTCATGGATGATGCCGCCTTCGAGATGCTGGACGATCTTGTTCTTGCCGGTGGCGACGAAGGTGCCGGGCGACATCACCGCCGCCGCGAGGGGCGCGCGCAGCGCCCATGTGCCGAAGCCGCCAAAGGCCAGCGCCATCAGCACCAGCCCCACGGTCAGATGCCAGCGGACCGAGCGCGGCACCTCGGCATAGATCTGGCTGTCGGTGTGCAGCATCATGGCGTCATCCCTGTGGGGCGGGGGGCACGGCATTGGGCAGCGCGCCATCGGCCTGCCGCTGCAAGGCCAGTTTCTCCAGCATCTGGTCGCGCGCGCCGAACATGGCGATCTGCCCGTCGGCCAGCAGCATGATATTGTCGACGTCGCGCAGCACCGCCTGTTTCTGCGTGATGACGATCATGGTGATCCGGTCGCGCTTGGCCAGCGCCATCGCCCGCGACAGCGCCCGGTCGCCCGCCGTGTCGAGGTTCGAGTTCGGCTCATCCAGCACCACCAGCCGGGGATTGCCGAAAAACGCGCGCGCCAGCCCGATGCGCTGCTTCTGCCCACCCGAGAGCGGCGAGCCATCGGCGGCCACCATCGTCTCATAGCCTTCCGGCAGCTTGGCGATCATGTCATGGACATCGGCCAGCACCGCGGCCTGATAGATGTCCTCGTCGCTGGCGTCAAAGCGCATGCGGGCGATATTGGCCTTGATGGTGCCGGGAAACAGCTGCACGTCCTGCGGCAGATAGCCGATGGACTGGCCCAATTGCCGCTGGTCCCAGTTGCGCAGGTCCATCAGGTCCAGCCGCACGCTGCCCGAGGTGGGCAGGATCGAACCGACCAGCATCTTGCCCAGCGTCGTCTTGCCGGCGCTGGACTTGCCGACGATCGCCAGCGAGATCCCCGGCTGCAATGAGAATGTGACCGAGTTCAGCACCACCCGCTTGGTTCCGACCGGCACATAAAGCAGCCGCTCGACATCCAGCCGCCCCTCGGGGCGGGGCAGTTGCAGCCTTTGCTGGTTCAGCGGCGAGGATTTCAGCAGGTTCTGGATCCGCGCATAGGCCGAGCGTGACAGCGAGACGCTGTTCCAGCCCTCGATCGCACCCTCGATCGGGGCCAGGGCCCGGCCCGCGATGATCGAGGCCGCGATGACCATGCCGCCGGTGATCTGCCCGTGCAGCGCAAGGTTCGCGCCCCAGCCGAGCAGCCCCACCTGCGTCAGCAGCCGCACCCCGCGCGACAGCCCGGCGAAGATGATGTTGCGGTCCTGCGCCTTGACCTGCGCCGCCATCGATCCCGCCGCGTCCCGGCCCCAGATCGTCACCGCCTCGGGGATCATCGCAAGCGCGTTGATGATCTGTGAATTGCGCGCCATGGAATCCAGATGCAGGTTGGCGCGGCTCAGATGGCGGTTCGCCTCGGCGAAGGGCTTGGCGGTGAAGCGCTGGTTGATCAACGCGATGGTTAGCAGCAGGATCGCCGTCGCCAACACGATGAAGCCCAGCTGCGGATGCACCAGAAAGATCGCGAGGATGAAAACCGGTGTGAAGGGCAGGTCCAGCATCGACAGAAGCGTCCCCGAGACAAGGAAATTGCGCAGCGTCTGCAGGTCGCCCAAGGTCTGGTATTCCTGCCCGTTGCTTTGCAGCGAGGCCCGCGCAGCCGCCGACAGGATCGGCGCGCCCAACCGGGCCGAAAGATCGACGGAGCTGCGCAGCAGCATCCCGCGCCGGATGCCGTCGAAGATCACCTGCAGCAGCACCGCGCCGATGATCAGCAGGGTCAGCATGATCAGCGTGTCGATCGAGCGGCTGGTCAGCACCCGGTCCGAGATCTGGAACAGATAGATCGGGATCGCCAGCACCAGCATGTTGGTGACGCCGCTGAACAGCAGCACGCCAAGGATATTGGCCCAGATCTGGCGCAGGCTGGCCTGCAATGCATGCGAGATGTCGGGTTCGGCCACCCGCTTGTGAAAGCCCGTGGCCTTGCCACCGGGGGATGCGGGCAGATCGGGCAGGCGCCCGGCCTGCTGGTCGATGATCGGCCCCTTGCCCAACGGCGCGCTGCTGGGCGGGCTGGACGGCGGCTGTTGCCAGCTTTGCCCCATGCCTTCAGCGCTGTTCTGCTTCTGTCCCTGCGCCTTCTGGGCGTTGCGCCCGAAGGGGCCCTGCGCTCTGTCCTGTGTCATGCCAGCACGGTTTCCATGATATCGGCCGGAACCGCCCCGTCATGATGCAGCGGACCGCTGTCACGGTCCCCGTCACCGTCGGTCAGCATGCCGTCGGCCAGAAACAGCACCGCCTCGCTGGCCAGAGGTGCCGGCCCGTCGATCGCCCGGGACGGGTGGTCCGAGAGCAGCTCCGCCTGATGCAGCAGGGCGTCCGAATAGTAGCCTCCGCCGGAATGGATCGTCGCATCGACGCCGAATTCGTTGATCTGCGCCAGATTGACCAGGGTGTTCGAGCCGGCGATCACGCGGACATCGCCGCCAAGCTGGGCGTCGGACAGGTAGGTCTCGATCTGGTCGGAATCGCCCAGCACATTGGTCTGGCGGATCATGTTGACCGAAATCAGATCGCCCTTGATGTGCAGCACGCGCAGCACGTCCAGTCCCGCGAAAGCCGGATCATTCAGGATCGAGGCCGGCAACACCACCCGCCCATCCGAGGCCAGCCGCATCAACGCGTCATAGGCATCGTTGGTGCCGGCGAAATTCTCGCGCCCGATCTGGTTGACGGTCGCGTCATTGACCAGCAGGTTGTCGCCCGAACTGATCCGGCCGCCCGCGCCGGTGCTGATGCTGTCATTGTCCAGCATCACATTGGTCTGCAGGATGGCGTTCAGGTTCAGGATGTAGCCGTCGATGATGATCAGGTCGAACTGCGAGCCAAGCGTCGCCAGCGAGACATGGTTCACCGCGCCATTGTCGCCGATCAGCATCAATGTCCGGTCGCCATGCAGGGTGAACGAGGTGATGTCGTCGTCGCTGATGAAATTGTACTGGTCGATCCAGTTGACGCTGACCAGACTGCCCTCCAGCGTCGCGGTCAGCCAGAATTGCGGCGCATCGCCATCGCCGCCGCGATCGGCAAGCGGGTTTGCGGTCACGCTGTAGGACGCGAAGTTCAGTGCGTTGGTGGGCGTCTGGTCCACATTCCGCCCGCCATCGGGCGAGATGATGCGGTCGAGATCGCTCCAGACATTGACCTGGCTGATGATCGTATAGCTGTAGACCCCCTGCGCCGCCGTCAGGACCGGGGCGGTGATCCAGGCCGCGGTGATGCTGGCCTCGTTGACCAGCATGTTGTTGCCAAGGACGATATCATGCTGGGCGGTATTGTCGCGCCAGTCCTCGTCCTGCCGCTCCTGCGTATAGGCGGGCAGCAGGGCGTCCAGATCGGGGCGGGCACCGACGGCCAGACCGTCCTGATACTTGCCCAGCACATCCTGACCCAGCCGGGTCGATGCCACCGCGCCTTCGGGCAGATCCTCGGGGGCCTCGGCGTCGCGAAACAGCTGCGCCATGACGAGAAAGTCATCGTCACCCGACGGCGGTTCCAGAGGCAAGGCCACGCCCAGTTGCCCCGCCTGAACGTAAAGCGCCTGCAAGGGCGCATTCGCGCCTTCGACGCCAAAGGGAATGTCGCCCCGCAGCACCAGATCGCCGTCATGCAGGACCAATTGCTGGAAATTATACAGCGCCACGGAATCCGGGACCGGCAACACCCATTCCGGAACAGGCGGCTCGGGTGGGGGATATGTCGGGGGCGGCGGCTCCTCGGTCGGAGGTTCCTGCGGATGGGAGATCGGGCTGTTTCCGACCCAAGGCGAATAGGCGAGCTTCCCGAATTGCCCGGAGGGCAGGCTGAGGGGGATCGGATCCCGCGCCAGATCCATGAACCGATAGTCCACCTCGGAGGTCAACTCGTCCAGAGACGGGGTGGGCGGGGTATAGCGCAGTTCGGGTTGAAAATCCGGAATCTCGAAGGGATAGGCCGTGACCAGATCCTTGGGATCAATCTGGCCCGGATCGAAATCAACGCGGGCCGGGTCCAGCTCCTCGTAGTTTATCCGTAGCCGGATGATCTCGTCCGTAATGTGGAAAATGCCGATGAAATGCCAGATCGCTTCGTCCGCCGCTGGTATAAAAAGCATGTCGTGATCCTTATCAGACGAGTCCCTCGGCGGTCGGGTCCAACGGGCTCTCGCTACATGCGTCCTGCGCGAAGGGACTTCGCGCAGGATAGTGTTTCAAAACCTGGCCGTTCAGGCGTCGTCGCCGACCACGGTGGAGTTCAGATCGCCGCCAACGACGGTCATGTCGACCGTGTTGCCGAGGATGTTGGCACCCATGACGATGCTCTGGTTGAACGCCGTGGTGTCCAGAATGGCATCGGCCGAGGCGGTCGAGGTTCCGGTGACATAGCCGTCATCACCGTTGTTCGAACCCCACATGCCCGCATTGGCCGCGCCACCGGCTCCGGTCGTGATGTCGCTGATGTCGCCGCCATTGCCGCTGCTGGCATTGGCGCCGTAGCCACCCATGGACCAGCCGCCGGTCGCGTCGGCATAGCCGCCGTCGCCACCCGTCGCATCGGCCGCGCCACCCGTGCCGGCACCTGCTACCGCGCCACCGAACCCGGCGCCATAGCCGCCAGCCTCGCCACCGGCACCGCCGGTCGAGGTTGCATTGCCCGTGCCGCTGCCCGAGGCAGCACCCGAAGCCGCGTTGCCGCCGACGCTTGCCGCTGCCGCCAGCGCCGCGCCGAGGCCATTGCCATCGCCGCCGTCGCCGCCCGCACCGCCATTGCCGCTGTCGCCGCTGGCGCCACCTGCGCCGCCATTGCCGCTGTCGCCACCGGCCCCGCCGGTGCCGCTGTTGCCGCCCAGACCGCCAAGGCCGCCATAGCCGCCTTCGCCGCCCGCGCCGCTGGCTCCGCCATAGCCGCTGTCGCCGCTGTCGCCGCCGTCGCCCGCGTCGCCGCTGTCACCCGCGTCGCCGCTGGTTCCGCCGGTCGCCGCGCCGACACCAAGGCCAAACAGCGCGCCGATGCCGACGCCGATGCCGCCAAGGGCAGGGCCGCCCGCACCACCGTCGCCAGTGTCGCCACCGTCGCCGGCGCTGCCGGTGCTGCCGCCATCGCCGGCCTCGCCGCCGTCACCGCCAGAGCCACCTTCGCCACCTTCGCCGCCGTCGCCGCCGTCTCCGGTTTCGCCGCCGTCGCCCGCGTCGCCGCTTTCGCCGCCGTCGCCCGCATCGCCGGTATCACCGCTGGCGCCACCGGCCGCACCGGCACCGCCGAGACCCGCGCCAAGACCCAGCGCGCCCGCTCCGGCCGCACTGTTGCCGCCGGTCGCATCGCCGCTTTGGCCCGCGCCCAGTCCGAGGCCAAGCGCGCCGGAATCGCCGCCCGAGGCGTCACCGCCCTGACCAGCGCCAAGGCCGATACCAAGGGCCGAGCCGCCGACGCCGATGCCGCCAAGTGCGGCAGCACCTCCGCCAGCCGCGCCGGTGGCCACGCCACCATAGGCCGTCGAGGCACCGCCAGCCGCTTCGGCATAGCCTTCGCCGCCGACCGCGACCACATGGCCGCCGTCGCCACCGGTGCCGCCGGCATCAATGCCGTCGCCCGCATCCGCGTCGCCGCCATTGGCATCGCCATTCTGGTTGAATTCGGCGCCATTGGTGACGTCCGGATCGGTCAGGCTGTCCGCGTCGTTGATCTCGCCGACCTGATTGTTCAGCGTGTTGACGCCGTTGCCCATCGAGATGTCGGACAGGCGCACGTCATGCGTGCCGACATTCACCTCGCCGTCGCGGTTGACCAGCACATCGCCCATCGTGCCATAGGCATTGTCGATGTCGACATAGTCGTTGTCCGTGGGCTCCCATCCATCCAGATCCAGCGACACATCCACCGTGGTCGTCACATTGGTTTCGACATCGGTGTAGTTGTTGGCTTCGTTCGTCGCGCTGTTGCTGGAGGAATTGCTGTTCTCGGCGCTGTTGCTGGCCGAGTTCGCCGCCGCATTGGAGGCCGCATTGCTCGCGTCATTGCTGGCCGAATTGTCGGCCGCATTCGTTGCGCCGTTTTCCGCGTTGTTCTGCGCGCCATTTTCCGCGCCATTGGCGGCACCGTTCACGGCGCCATTCGCCGCGCCGTTCAGCGCGAGATTGCCCGCGCCGTTATAGGATTCGGAACTGCTCTCGTTGCTGTTCGCGTTCTCGTTCCCATTGGTGTTTTCGTTGCTCTGGGACTGTTCCTGGCCCTGTCCCTGACCTTGCCCCTGGCCTTGTCCCTGACCCTGCGCCTGCAGGTTCAACTGGCCCTGACCCTGGCCTTGTCCCTGACCTTGCCCCTGACCCTGACCCTGGCCTTGATCCTGGTCCTGATCCTGACTTTGGCTGTCGAAGGGCCAGGCGAACAGGTTCGTGCTGCGGCTGTCAGCCATCGTGCTCACTCCCTACGGGTGGGCGGGTACGGTCGATGCATTCGCAGACACGTCATCCCGCCCGGGTTGGTGGTGAAGAGAAGGCAAACCGAGTCCGTCCGCTGAGCCCATGCTCACCGTCCTGACGGCGCGACCGTCCCCGTTTTGCTGAGTTCAGTAAATCGCCGCTCCTTCACCTCAAGCGACTACCGGTGTGGTCGCGGCAAGAGGGTCCGCGCCAACATCAGCGAAAATACGCCGATCCCCCCGCGCGTTCCAGCCGGTCGAAGGGGCTAGGTCCGACTCTACCCGATGGACCACATCCCCGCCCGATGGCTATAGCCTTTCGCCGCGAACCCCGCCCTCGGCCATGCCAAAGGATTAGTACGCTCGGCTATAAATCCTGCGGTCGGGAGGATGCATCGAACGGCTACTGTCTTTTCGGTTTGATTTCTGTCCAAGTCTTTGGCTGCGCTGCCCGGATATGCTACTTTTCATGGGTCTAAACCCGCTGTCACCTTCTGCGAAGCAGCAAAATCCTTGACACCATATTGACAGGGATTTTGCCGCCCCCAGCGACCAGAACGGAGCGCAATGATGATTCCATATCGTAACGAATTGCCGACGCTCGCCCCCGCGGTTTCCTTGCCGGTGGTCGAGGTGGTTTTTGTCGGAAATCACTGCAATTTTTCGGGCTGCCTCATCTCCACCACTGTTCAGGAGCTGGGCGGGGTCAATTCCGTGACCCTCAACTCGTTTTCCGAGTTTCAGAAATTCGTGCGGACCACCGGCACCGTGCCGGAGGTCCTGCTGCTTGATGAGCCGCTGATGCGCGGCCTGGCCGATGCCGAACGTGTCTGGGTGCTGGAGCTGCCCAGCCTGCGGTTGGGAATCGCCTATAGCACGATGGACTTCGCGCTGGCCTGCCATGCTGATCCGGCGTTGCGACAGCACTCGGTCAGCCTGCTGCCGTTGAACGTCCGGCTGGATGTGTGGCTGTCCATCGTCAAGCTGATCGTCCATGGCGGCAGCTATGTCTGCCCCGAGGTCATCGCCGCCCTCCCGCAGGAGGATCGGGCCGAGGCCGTCGGCATCTCGGGCCTGACCCAGAGGCAGCTCGATGTGCTGCGAGAGGTCGCGGATGGCCATTCCAACAAGCGCATCGCCAAGAATCTGGGCCTGTCGATCCACACGGTCAAACTGCATCTGCACAATGGCAGCATCCGGCTGGGTGCGCGCAACCGGACCGAGGCGGCGATGCGCTATCGCGAGAGGCATCCGTGACCGCACCCCGGCCCGAGCCCGACGACTTCCCCGGCGCGATTCCGACCGGTGAGGCCGGGCTTGACGCCATCCTGTTGCGGGTCGGGCGGCTGAACTATGCGTGGAGCAATACCGAAAGCCTGCTGGTCCATCTGATCGCCGGGCTTTCGGGCATGGCCATGGACGCGGCGGTGGTGGTGTTCCTGTCCCTCAGTTCGACCCGCGCCCGGATCGAACTGGTCGAGAGGCTGGCCAAGCAGCGCCTGCCGCCGAACCGCGAGCGGCAGGATCTTCTGGACCTGATGGCGCGGTTCGGCCGGCTTTCGGCGGTGCGCAACCGCTATAACCACAGCCTGTGGTCGTTTCAGGAGGATGGCTCCATTGCCACCATCCTGATGCGGATCGCGGATCGGCGCGACCGCATCAGGATGGGTCAGCGCCAGCCCCTCACCGCCGAGGAAATGGCCCGGCTCGATCAGGATCTGGACGATCTGTCAGAGCTGAACCGCGCAATCTGGCGATTCCTGCAGCAAAAGGGCTACCCGATCGACTGATTGGCGCAGGGCGCTCAGGGAGCCGCCGCGCGTCCTGTCGTTGCCTGCCACCTTCACCGCGCTACCTTCTCCGGCAGCGATCCCGACCTGTATGCAATGCCCTTATCGCTGTAGACTGCCCGCATGAAGCTGCATCAGGACATCGCTTTCTGTTCGGCCGAGGACGGGACACGGATCGCCACTGCCACCTGTGGTTCCGGCCCGGTGATCCTGCGTGCGGCGCATTGGTTGAGCCATGTGGGCTACGACCTCGAAAGCCCGATCTGGCGGCCCTGGGTAGAGGCGCTGTCGCGCCATCATCGCTATGTCCGGTACGACCCCCGGGGCTGCGGCATGTCCGAACGGCATTGCGCCGATCTCTCGCTGGCCAGCTGGTATCAGGATCTGGAGGCGGTTGCCGGGACGATACGGGAAGAACGCTTCGTGCTTCTGGGCGTGTCGCAGGGTGGCGCATTGGCGATCACCTATGCGGTCCGGCACCCCGAGCGGGTCTCGCATCTGGTGCTGTTCAACGCCTATGCGCAGGGCGGTCGCGCGCGCGCCCGGAATGATGCCGAGCGGCTCGAGGCGGAAACGCTGGTCAACTTCGTGCGCATCGGCTGGGGGCGGGAGAACCCGGCCTTCTGCCAGTTCTTCACCAACCTGTTCATCCCCGGCGGCACGGCCGAGCAGCACCGCTGGTGGGGCGATCTGGAACGCGAGACCGCCTCGGCCGAGGTCGCCGCCGAAACGCTCTGGCAGATGCAGGGGATCGACGTGGTCGATCTTTGTCCGCAGGTCCGTGCGCCGACGCTGGTCGTCTCCTGCCGCAACGACGCGAGGGTGCCATTCGAACAGGGCGTCAGGATCGCCGCCGGGATACCCGGTGCAAGGTTCGTCCCGCTCGAAAGCGCCAATCATGTGCTTCTGCCGATTGAGCCGGCATGGGAGCAGTTCCACCGTGAGCTTTCCGCCTTTCTGGGCGACCATCCTTCGGCAATCGCCGCCCCGCGGGAGGCGGGCCTGACCGCCGCGGAGACGGAGGTGTTTCACCTGCTGGCCGAGGGGCTCGACAACCGCTCGATCGCCCGCCGCCTGGGCAAGAGCGAAAAGACCGTGCGCAATCAGGTCTCGGTGATTCTGTCGAAGCTGGGGGTGCAGAGCCGGGCGCAGGCGATCGTTCGCGCGCTTGGCGCCTGAAGGCGGGCTCTTCGGGACATTGAGCCTATCCCGTATCCACCGGGCGTGGGTCGGACGCCTCATGCCGCCCATGGCAGAGGGGTCCAGAATGTCCCGATGCGGCATTGGACCGCGATGGGAGGATCAGAAAATGCCACTCGACGAAACCAGATTGAATGCCTTCATCGGGCAAGTGCTCGGCGATCTCGGGGGCGCGGTCAGCATCCCCCTCGTGCGGATCGGCGACGCGCTCGGCCTCTATTCCGCGCTGGAGCGCATCGGGCCGGCCACGCCGGAGGCGCTGGCCGAGGAGACCGCCTGCCATCCCCGCTACCTGCGCGAATGGCTGTCGGCGCAGGCCGCATCGGGCTATGTCACCCATGAGGATGGCCGCTTCTCGCTCTCGCCCGAGCAGGCCTTCGTCTTTGCCACGCCCGACAGTCCGGCCAACATGATCGGAGCGTTCGACACCGCCGCCGCCATGGTCGAGAACCAGGCCAAGGTGCAGGCGGCGTTCAAGACGGGCAGGGGCGTCGCCTGGGGCGATCAGGCGGGTTGCCTTTTCTGCGCGGTCGCGCGGATGTTCCGACCGGGCTATGTCAACGCACTGGTGCAGGAATGGCTGCCCGCGCTCGACGGCGTGGTGGACCTGCTGACCACCGGTGCGAGCGTGGCCGATATCGGCTGCGGGCATGGCGTCTCGACCATCGTGATGGCGCAGGCGTTTCCGAAATCGACCTTCACCGGCTATGATTTCCATCCCGGCTCGATCGCGGCCGCGCGGGCGCATGCGGCGGCGCATGGGGTCGCAAATGCCCGCTTCGAGGTCGGCCGGGCGCAGGACTTTCCCGGCCACTACGATTTCATCACCTGCTTCGACTGCCTGCACGACATGGGCGATCCGGCCGCCGCGGCGGCGCATATCCGTCAGGCGTTGAAACCGGGGGGCGTCTGGATGGTGGTCGAGCCGAATGCCGGCGACCGGCTGGAGGAGAACATCAATCCCGTCGGGCGGCTCTATTATTCGGCCTCGACCATGATCTGCGTGCCGACCTCGCTGGCGCAGGAAACCGGTGCCGCGCTCGGCGCGCAGGCCGGCGAGGCGCGGATCGCCGAGGTCATCCGCTCGGGCGGCTTCGCCAAGGTGCGGCGGGCGGCCGAGACGCCGCTCAACATGGTGCTTGAGGCGGTCTGAGGCGAGGCGGGATGGGGGCGGCCCGGTCGCCCTCACCAGCCGTCTTTGGCCCGGTCGCGCGGATTATCTTGGCGCAAGGGTGTCCGAATCCCGTTCTGCCGGTAGTCTCAAGCAGACAGGCCAGGGAGAACGATCATGACCCCGATCATCACCGCTTTCGAACGCTCGCCCGATGGGGGCAGGGGCCTCGCGCGGGACATGCGCGTTCGCTGGGCGCTGGAGGAGGTCGGCCAGCCCTACGATGTCCGCCTCGTTTCCTTCAAGGCGATGAAGGAACCCGAACATCTTGCGCTGCATCCCTTCGGGCAGATCCCGACCTATGAGGAAGGCGATCTCGTCCTGTTCGAGTCCGGGGCGATCGTGCTCCATATCGCCCAGCGCCATGCGGGCCTGCTGCCGGAGGATGCCAACGCCCGTGCGCGCGCGATCGGCTGGATGTTTGCGGCACTTGATACCGTCGAGCCTCCGATCTTCCAGCGCAGCCTCGCAATGATCCTCGAGCGTGACCAGCCGTGGTATGAGCACCGCCTGCGAACCCTCGAGGCGGGCATCCGCCAACGGTTGGCCAGTCTTTCCGCGCGCCTTGGAGATGCGGACTGGCTGGATGGCGCGTTCAGCGCCGGTGACCTGCTGATGGTGACGGTGTTGCGGAGGTTGCAGGGATCGGGCCTGCTGGAGGAATATCCGAACCTCGCCGCCCATGTCGCCCGCGGTGAAGCCCGGCCCGCCTTCAAGCGCGCCTTCGCCGCCCAACTGGCGGTTTTCACGGCGGCCTCGACCGGCTGATGAAGCCGCAGGGGTCGGCTCCTCAGAGGGCGCCCGCGTGGTCGGGGTCCAGCGTGAGGTTGCATAGCAACGAGAGGAACGGCCAGCGGCAGGACGGCTCTCCGCCTTATAGGGCATAAGTCGTTCTCTTCTTTGCTGATGCAGGTGTCGGAATAAGCTTCCCTCAAGCAACAAAGCCAGATGGCAACAGGGGAAACCGACATGTCGATGCAAAGCAAAGTGTCCAGGCGAGCAGTTTTGTCCCGGCTCGCCGCCGGGGGGGCGGTGGTGGCCGCGCCGTGGGTCTGGTCGTCGCAGGCTCATGCTGCGGCGAACGAGCTGCTCATTCGCACACCGGGCGGCGTTTTCGATGATGTTCGTCAGTCGATCGTCTACGAACCTTTCCGCAAGCTTACGGGCGTCACCATCGTTCCTGTCCCAGCGACCGCTGCCCGACTGCTCGCCATGCACCGCTCCGGGCAGATGGAGGTTGATGCGATAGACACTGGCGACGATGTCCTGCTGCAACTGGATTCGGAAGGTGCGCTGGAGCCGATCGACTATGGCAGTTTCAGCCACACCGATCCCGACGACATCGAGGAAACCGTTCGCCATCCCAGCTTCACGGGCTCGTTCAACTACGCCATGGTGATGGCGCATAATACCGAGAAATTCACGGCCGAGACGGCACCGAAAAGCTGGGCCGATTTCTGGGATGCCGAGCGTTTCCCCGGCCCGCGCACCATGCCCGACATGTCCAGTGGCGCGCCGGATCTTGAATTCGCGCTGCTCGCCGACGGGGTCGCGATGAAGGATCTTTACCCGCTTGATATCGACCGCGCCTTCGCATCGCTGTCGCGCATCAAGGGTGCTGTGACCAAGTTCTGGGACACCGGTGCGCTTTCGGCCCAGATGCTGGCCGACCGTGAGGTCTATCTGGCCAGCCTGTGGAGCACGCGGGCCAGCGTCGCCATCGACAGCGGGGCGCCGGTGGCACTCCAGTGGAACCAGAACGCCGTCTTGGGTCAGGCGATCGGTATCGCGGCGGGATCGCCAATGAAAGAGGCGGCGCTGCAATTCATCGACTTCAACGCCAGCCCCGAGATCCAGACGGCCTGGTTCGCCAAATACAAGGCGGTCCCGGTCAACAAGCAGGCCTATGGTGCCACGGCGCCCGAACTGCTCGACCCCGAAACCGGAACGCCCTTCACGATTTCGCGCGGCTTCGTCCGTGACATCAAATGGTGGGCAGAGAACCGTGCCGAGATCAATAATCTCTGGTCCGCCTGGATCGCAGCCTAAACAGAAGGAATGTGCTGATGTTCGATATCGTCCAGACGGGTCTCTTGCCCTCGTCCGCCCCGGTCAATGGCACGGTGAAGGCCGGAGACTACATCACCTCGGTGCAGGTGCCCCGCGACCAGACCACGGGAAAGACCGTGGATGGTGGCGTCACCGAGCAGATGACCCGCACGCTCGAGAATCTGAAGCAGGCAATCGCGGGCGGCGGCGCGACGCTTGCCGACGTGTATGAGGTGGTGATCTATCTCAAGCGCCGGTCGGACTTTGCCGGCATGAACGCGGTTTATGTGCAGTATTTCCCCGAAAACTTTCCCAGCCGGGCAACCATCATCGCCGAGATGGTCGATGAGGCATGTCTGGTCGAGATTGTTGCCCGCGCCCATGTTGGCGGGAAGAAGGGGCAGAGCTGAATGGCCGAATTGCGGGGAAACCAGATCAGTTTCCAGTCAGTAAGCAAGCTCTACAACAAACTGGCCGTCGTTTCGGACTTCACCGTCGACATTCCCCGCGGCGAGTTCTTCTCGCTTCTGGGGCCGTCGGGATCGGGCAAGACGACGACCCTGATGATGCTGGCGGGGTTCACCGATGTTTCCTCGGGCAGCATTCTGGTCGATGGCGTTGACGTGTCGCGACGCGAACCGGGCGAGCGCGGCTTCGGGATGGTTTTCCAGAATTACGCCATCTTTCCGCATCTGAATGTCTACGAGAACGTCGCCTTCCCGCTTCGGGCACGCAAGCGGCCCAAGCAGGAGGTTGACGCGAAGGTCCGCGAAGCCTTGCGTGCTGTCCAGATGGAGCATCTGGCCGAGCGATATGCGCGCCAGTTGTCGGGCGGGCAGCAGCAGCGCGTGGCCATTGCCCGCGCGATTTCCTTCGAGCCGGGCGTGGTGCTGATGGACGAGCCCCTCGGGGCGCTCGACAAGAACCTGCGCTATGCCATGCAGGTCGAGATCAAGGAGCTGCAACGGCGACTGGGCCTCACCGTGATCTATGTCACCCACGATCAGGAAGAGGCGATGAACATGTCCGACCGCATCGCGATCATGGCGAATGGCGAGATCGCCCAGATGGGCCCGCCGCTCGAGGTCTATGAAAAACCTGCCTCCCGCTTCGTGGCCCGCTTTCTGGGTGAGGCGAACGTGCTTGAGGGGAGGGCGGCACGACTTGACTGCGGAAGTCCCGCGGTCGAGGTGGCAGGCCGGCAGCTCGGCGTCGATACGGCCGAGGAGCTGCCCGCGCCCGGCATGGAATGCGCCTTCTTTGTGCGTCCCGAGCGGTTGAAGCTTTCGACCGGTGCTTGCCTGCCGGGCTATCGCCAGGTGTCGGGCACGATCGCGAAAAGCGCGTTTCTGGGCAATATCAAGCGCTACGAGGTCGACTGGGGCGGGCCGTCGCCTCTGGTCATCGACTGCGCCAATTCCGACGATGCCCGCCATGTCCATGGAGAAGAGGTCTTCGTGAACTGGAAAAGCTCAGATGCGAAGATCCTCGCCAGATGAACAGGACCGGCATGACGCTTGAGACCCCATTGCTGCTTGGCCCCGTCATCCTGATGTTCCTGTTCGGTTTTGCCGTCCCGATCATCTCGTTCCTGTGGACCAGCATCGCCGAGATCGGCAGCCTTCCCGAGATTGCGGCGGCCTTCGCGCGGACGGCCGGATCGCGCGCCGCGATCAATGCGATGATCACCTCCAACGTGATTGCGCTCGTCGTCACGCTCTGCGCCTTGCTGATCGCCTATCCGATCGCGGCCTATCTTTGCCTGGCGGGGCGTTTTCGCTTCACCCTGGTGATCTTCTGCATCGTCGTTCCCTATTTCACCAGCATGATCGTCCGCACCTATTCCTGGATGATCCTTCTGGGCCGCAACGGCGTGGTCAACAACATGCTCATGTCCCTCGGCGTCACCGACCAACCGCTGGCGCTGCTTTACAACCGGTTCGGGGTGATCGTCGGCATGACCTATATCCTGTTGCCCTACATGGTCCTGACCCTGTTCGCCGCGATGAAAAGCGTCGATCCGTCATTCATGCGGGCGGCTCTGTCGCTGGGGGCGGGCAGGTTCTATGCCTTCCGCCGGATCTATTTTCCGCTGACGGCGCATGGGGTGGTCTCGGGCTCGCTGATCGTCTTCATCCTCGCTGTGGGCTTCTTCATCACCCCCGCGCTGATGGGCGGACCTCAGGACACGATGACCGCGATGCTGATCCAGCGCTCGGTCGAAATCATGTTCGACTGGACAAGCGCGGCGATCCTGTCGATCCAGCTTCTGGTGGTCACGCTGGCGATCTATTTCGTCTATTGCTGGGTCACGGACTCCAAGAAGATGATGGGGGCCTGAAATGTCCATTTTCTCGCGCCTGATCGGCGTCTACGTCGTGGTCTTCTGCTTGGCGATGATCGCGCCCGTTGCCATCGTCCTCGTGCTGTCATTCAGTAACGAAAGCTACCTGTCCTTTCCGCCCGCATCCTACTCGTTGCGCTGGTTCGAGGCCTTCCTAGGGGATGCGGCATGGCGCCGGTCGATGTCGATCAGCGCCACCGTCGCCGTCCTGTCGAGCCTGCTTTCCACCGCCATCGGCTTTCTGGCCGCCTATGCCTTCGTCCGGAAGAGCTTTCCCTTCAAGAAGGCCTTCCTTGCGACCATGCTGATGCCGATCATCGCGCCCTCGGTCATCATTGCGGTGTCGCTCTATTTCATGACGGCCAAGATCGGGTTGATGGGCAACATCCTGTGGCTGGCTTTCTGCCACTCGGTCATTTCGGTGCCGATCGTGCTGATCATCATGATCGCCGGGGTGAAGTCGGTCGATCCGAACGTCGAACGCGCCGCCATCGGGCTTGGCGCAAGCCGGGCCTATCTGTTCCGGCGCGTGATCATTCCGCTGACTTATCCCAGCATCGTTTCATCGATGCTTTTTTCGTTCCTCGCGTCATTCGACGAATTGATCATCTCGCTGTTTCTGGCCGGGACGCGCAAGCAGACCATGCCCGTCAGGATTTGGAACAGCCTGCATCTGGAGGTCGAGCCGGTGATTGCCGCGGTGTCGGCTTTCCTGATCGGGTTGACCTGCCTGGTCCTGCTGCTGAACTATCTGGTCACGCGCCGCCGGGTGGGTTGATCGCACAGGGCGGCCGCGAAGCCTGCTTGCGCAGCCATTCATGCAGGTGAATTTCGTATTGCGCGGCCTCCTTGCGCATATGGCCCAGGAAGCGGTCGATGACCCGCTCGCGGATATTCCGGGTCAGCCAGTAGGCGTAATAGGTGGACCTGATCTGGGGGGTGATGGGCCGGATGACCACGTCGCGGTCTAGGAACAGATAGGCCGCGCAATGGTCGACCGCTGTAACGCCGATGCCGCTTTCGACCAGAGCACAGCCAACCGTTGCCATCGGGGATTCGCCAACGGGCGTCAGTTCTATTCCGCGCTCCTCCAGCATTTCGGTGAAGGCGTCGTTAAGACCTTCGCTGGGCGACATGCGAATGAACCGCTCGCCCTGGAAATCCTCAAGCGCGACGTGATCCCTTGCGCCCAGCGGATGCCCCTTGGGCAGCACAGCGAGCAGCGGAAAGCTGCTGACGAGCGAGCAGGTGATCCCCGGAACCCTGACCTCGCGCGTGCCAAAGCCGATATCCCCCTTTTGCGAGCCGACCTGCTCGAGCGCATCGTTCGAGTGACGCGGCAGCACCTTGAAATAGGTGCCCCGTTCCTGTGCGTGATACGAGGCAAGCGCCTTGGGCAGGATGGACAGCGCAAGGCTCGGCACAGTCGCAAGGACGAGCGAGTGCCCCTTTTCCTTGCGCAGCTTGTCGCAGAAGGCGTTGATATGCTCGATCCCGGTATAGCAGCGGTGGATTTCCTCATAGAGGAGCCGCGCCTCGTTCGTGGGAGAAAGACGGCCGCCGCGCCGGTCGAACAGGGTATAGCCGACAATCTCCTCGGCTTCCTTGACGAGCTGCGTGATGGCCGGCTGCGTGACATTCATCATCGCAGCGGCGCCTGTCGCCGTGCCCGAGGACAGGATCGCCTGAAGCCCTTCGATATGCCGAAACCTGAGTTGGCGTTTCATTCCGTTCTGTCCTGCCTGCTGTCTCTTGTTGGCAGGCATGAGCCAGCCGTTCCACCGGGCAGTCTTTCAGGCGGGCGATCCTGTCACAAGCTCAGCCAAACAGCCGGATGGTTTTTCTGTGCAGCGAATAGGCGGATGGGTCGGTATAGGGCTTTTCCTTGTTCATGATCTGGGACAGCAGCCTGCCGCTGCCCGGCCCGCCCGTCATGCCGAAGTGGCTGTGGCCGAAATTGAGAAACAGCCCCGGATGCTTTTCGCTTTCCTCGATCACCGGCAGACTGTCGGGCAGTGAAGGGCGCATCCCGGCCCAGAACGTCAGATTTTCCGCATTGACCGAGGGGAACGCTTGCTGGACCTGACGTTTCAGCATGAAGGCGCGCCGTTCGTCCGGGACGGTGTCCAACCCCGAGATTTCCACCGTGCCCGCGACCCGCAACCCCTCGGCCATCGGTGTCAGTCCGAAACTGCGGCTCTTGTTCGACAGCGTGGTTCCGACGCGCAGACCGTGATCCCGCAGCATGATGTGATAGCCGCGCTCGATCTCAAGCGGGACGGAAACGCCCAGCGGTTCCAGAAGCCTTGCGGAATGCGCACCCGCGCAGACGACCACGTTCGGTGCCGTGAAGTTTCCTGCGCCGGTCAGCAATGTGTAGTTCCGGGTGCCGGGTGCAGGAATGATTTTCCCGACCTGATCGTGGATCCGCTGGCCGCCGCCCTGCAGGAAAAGCTCTTCCAGCTTGCGCACCAGGCGAGCCGGCGAGATGGTATAGCCATTGCCGGGCACGAAGACCGCACGTTTCGGACCCGGCGACATGTCCGGAAACAGATCGAATATCTCATCGGGCGTCAGCGACCGCGCCTCGATGCCATGGCGCTCGCGGATTTGCCGCTCGCGCGCGGCAGTCAGGCTTTCGTCTTCGGATTCCCACAGATGAACCTGCCCGTCGTTGCGGATCAGATCGTCATAGGCCTCGCCGATCAATTCGCGCCAATAGCTGAAACTGTCCTTGTGCAGGTTGCGCATCGCATCCGAAATGCTCAGGACATTCGTCCAGCGCCCCGCCGAGATCCATTTCATCAACCATGGAAAGGCCCGCGCGAAATAGGCGGGACGAACGACCAGCGGACCCTGCGGGTCCATCAGCCAGCCGGGCACCTTGCGCAGCATTCCGGGCAGGGAGATCGGGACGGCAGTGTCGGGGCTGATCATGCCGGCATTGCCAAACGACGCTCCGCCCGGAGAGGGAAGCGGATCGATCACCATCACGCTTCGTCCCGAGCGCTGCAGATAGATCGCCGCGCAAAGCCCGACGGTGCCGCCGCCGATGACGATGGTATCGGCTGAATGGGGGGCCATGGATGCCTCATGGTGCTGGAGTGCTTTTCCCCGGATTCATGCTTGATGACAGAATGGCACTCAATCTTCGAACCACTTATAGCGGATAAGTTTCCCTTTTCCGGACCCGGAGGTTCCCATTGCCACGTTGCGCCGGTCACCCAACCTTCGTTTCGGGATGACCTGTGGTCATCGGCACTGCATCACCACCGGGCTTCGTCATTGGGGCTTGCCGCGAAGTTGGATCGTGGTCGAAGCGAGCGCCTCGCGCCCGGTCAGTTGCGTCATGCAATGGGAGTTGCAGGCACCTCGTTGCAGGCCGCTTGCTGTCCGGTATCGGTCACGTCCGCTCAAAGCCTGCCGCAGCCGATGGCGGACAGCGCCCCGGCTGCGATGTGGTGTTCTCTCGAAGCCGCCGCTCGGCCAGCGCGCCGTGAAAAGCGAAGCAGCGCCACGCTCAGCAATAGCGCTCCACGAAAGCGATCTGGTGATCGCCATAGCGGTCGCCATGGGCAAATCCCGCCGGAAGGATGCGCTCGATTTCCGCAAGATCCTCGGGGGCAAGGTCGGGAACCTGCCAGTCGTGAAGGTGATCCGCCCTCCGCGTGCCCGGAATAGGGATGATGTGGTCACCCTGTGCCAGAACCCAGGCCAGCGCCGCCCCCGGGACCGTCCAGCCCCGCGCGGCGCAGAACTCGCGGAAGGGCGCGATGGCGGCGAGGTTGGCCGAGAAGTTCGGCTCGGTGAAGCGCGGATTGGTCGCGCGGAAATCGATCCCGGCACGGAAATCCCATTTCAGCGGCGCGCGCCCGAACATGCCGCGTCCCAAGGGGGAAAAGGCGACGAAGGCGACGCCAAGCGCGCCGCAGGCCTGGATCAGGCCCAGTTGGGGCAGCCGTGTCCATAGCGAGAATTCGTTCTGGACCGCGGTCACGGGATGTTCGGCATGGGCGCGGCGCAGGGTCGGGGGCGCGATCTCCGACAGGCCATAGCCGCCGATCTTGCCTTCCTGGACCAGCCGCGACATCGTCCCGGCCACGTCCTCGACCGGGATCTCGGGCTGGCGGCGGTGGATGTAGTAAAGATCCACATGCTCGCGCTTCAGCCGCCGCAAAGATTCCTCGAGGCATTGGCGGATATAGGGCTCGTCATTGCGCACCACGCGCTGCGGCCCGCTGACGATGCCGCATTTCGTGGCCAGATGCACGTCCCGCCGTCCCCATTTGCCGAGGATCTGCTCCGAAATGCCCATGCCATAGATATTGGCGGTGTCGAAATGGCTGATCCCGGCATCCACGGCCGCGTCGAGGCAGGCCAGCGAACTCGCCTCGTCCGTTGCGCCGAAAATCCCGCCAAAGCTCATCGTGCCGAAGCCGATGGCTCCGATTTTGCGGTTGCCGAGCCGTCTCTGTTCCATGCCTGCTCCCTCTGCCCAACGGTGCGGCAAGGAAGCGCGTCACATTCCGCCCGTCAAGCGAAAGCGACCGGGCGCATATTCGCCCGACGCCGTCGCTCATGTCCGTTTTGGCATCTTTGCGCTGCGCCACATGATGAACAGCCCCGAGAGCAGGATCATCGCCGAACCGAGGAGCATCGGGCTGGTCAGGCGCTCTCCGAACAGCAGGACGCCCAGGGCGACGCCAAAGATCAGCCGCACATAGCGGAAGGGAGTGACGGCCGAGACCTCGCCGGTGCGCATCGCCTTCATCAGGCAGCTATAGGCACAGACACCGCAAAGCACCGCGCCCGCCAGAAGCAGGCAGGCCCGTCTTTCGGGAAGAACGAAGGCCGCGTCCGACCAGAGGGAAACGATCACGCCGGCCACCGCCACTGCCAGAAAGCCGTAGAGTCCAAGAACATTGGTCCCTAGCGTCGCCGGGGCTGCCCGGCTGGCGAGGTCTCGTCCGGCGAAGCCCAGCATCCCCGCCACTGCGAGAAGCGAGAGCATGGAGAAGCTATCCGTTCCCGGCCGTATGATGACCAGCACGCCGCCCATGCCAAGCAGGATGGCGCTCCACCGGCGCCACCCGACCCGCTCGCCGAAGACGAGGGCGGCGGCGGCGACCACCACGACCGGGGTTGCCTGAAGGATCACGGTTGCCGCCGAAAGCGGTATCAGCGCCAATGCGAGAACATAGAACAGCCGGCCGGTGATCTCGAACACCACCCGCAGGCGCATGGGGAAGGACAGCACCTCGGGCGTGAAAAGGCTTTCGCCTGCCCAGCGGGCAAGGCCCGCGAAGACCAGCGCGCCGCCAATCCCGAAGGTGACGAGGATCTGGGCGATGGGGATGGTGGAGGAGGCGCCCTTGATCATGGCGTCCTCGAGGGTGAAGCCCGCCATCGCCGCAACCATCCACAATGCACCGGCAAGGTTGGCGGCATGGCGCGTGCGCATGGCCGGGGCTTCTTGCGGAGGGATCGAAACGCGTTCCATGGATGGGATTGTCCAATGAATGGTGAAAAGACTTTTGCCCGGTTTGCTATCAGGCCGCGCCCTTGTATGCCACCCACTGCGGCCGCCACAGGTCAGGCCGTTCGTGGTCGGCGGCGCGGGGCTTTCCAAGCATTGGGCCATGGCCACGGACCATGCATCGGTTCGACCGGATCAGCCAATGCAACGCCATGCCCCGGTCTGCGCGTAAGAACGCCCCGTCCATCCCGTCTACGGTCTGGATACTGAGCATTGTCAGCCTCTCAAAGACCCTACTCCCTCACGTATCTTCAGGCTGCTTTGCCTCCGTGCGATCCGGTTCCGGGCTCCCCGAGGTCGGCCTCGGGGAGCAAATCGGTCCTGCCGACCTTGACCGGGTCGAGATGCCCGGTCGAGCGCGCAATCGCCCGCGACAGGCGGGCGATCTCGTTGAGCTGCTCGATGATGCTGCTTGCTTGGCGGAAATCCCTCACGTCCTCCCGGCTGCGCAGAGGGGTATCGGTCAGAAGCTGCTCGCGCGCGGATTCGGCAAGGCTATCAATCAGACGTTTATCGGCGAGAATCTCTTGCGCGATCGCATCATCCGGCTGACCGACCAACTGGATCGTGCGCTCCAGATTGCTGACGACCTTCTCGACAAAACGCAAGCTCGTGTCGCTTTGCAGATAGGCCGGATTGGCACCTGCGCCTTGCCGCCGTTCGCCCACCGCCTTCAGGGTGATCGTCGCCACCTCCCGGATCCCCTCCAGCCTGATCACGATCTGCGCAAGATCGACAATCTGCCGGCCCTCGCGTTCGTCGCGGGAGTCTTCCGAAAGATGACCGATATATTCCAGGATCGCGGTCGACAAGCGATCAGGCACCTCTGCGTCAGGTGGCCCGCTGCCGCCGTGATCGGGTTTATACCTCCCGGTGGCAATTCGCGCGACATGTTGCACCAGGTTCGATCCCTCGCGTCCGGCACGCAACAGCTCAAGCTGAACGCGGGCGATCGCCAGAGCGGGAACATCGAGAAGGCCCGGATCGAGATAGCGGGGTGTCGCCGGACCGCCCACGTCGGGCTTGGGCCGTGAGGGGACAATCCAGCGCGCGATCCGCGCCAGAGGCTCGCAGAACCAGATCAGCACCACGGTATTGGTGACGCTGAAAATCGTATGCGCGTTGGCGACCTGCCGCGGTGTCTCGGCCGCGAGTTGTGCCAGACCGGAAAGTTCGGGTGCGCTGGGGGAGACCCAGCGCACGAGGTCGGCGAACTGTGGAAGCACGAGGTAAAAGCCAACCACGCCCAGCACGTTGAAAATCAGGTGGACCACGGCCACCTGCACCGCCTCGGCCGATTTTCCGATCCCCGACAGCAACGCGGTGCCGCAGGTGCCGATATTGGCGCCCAGAACCAGCGCAATAGCCGTCTCCAGCGGGATCAGGCCCTCGCCCGCCAGAGCGATGACGATGGCCAGGGTGGCGGCGGAGCTTTGGACGATCGCCGTAAAGGCCGCCCCGATCAGAATGCCCAGCAGGGGATGGCTCAGGTTGTGCATCGCGTCGATGAAGGGCTGGAAGGTCCGCAATGGCCTTGTCGCGTCGCCCATGGTTTCGATCCCCAGAAACAGCAGGCCGAAGCCAAGGACGATGCCGCCCAGTTGCTGGAATATCTCGCGCCGGGCAAAGGCATGCAGGGCGAAGCCCACCGCCATCAAGAACGGCGCCAGCCCGGACAGGTCGAACGCGATGAGCTGCGCCGTCAGGGTCGAGCCGATATTGGCCCCCATGATCATCGGGATCGATTGCGCGAGGGTCATCAATCCCGCCGAAACGAAGCCGACAAGCAGCACCGTGGTAATCGTCGAGGAGTTCAGGAGCGCCGTGACCCCGGCCCCCGCCAGAACGCCGCGCAGTTTGTTCGCCGTCAGCGTGGCCAGCAGCGCTTGCAGGCGTGCCCCCGCGACCGATTTCAGCCCCGTCGACATCAGTTCCAGCCCGAAGAGGAACAAGGCGAGGCCGCCGATCAACTCACCGAGGATATACATTGGATTGGGCATGATCAGCACGCTACAAGCTGTTTCTCCGGCAAAATTCAGCTGCCGGTGATCGTTATGCAAGCGTTATCCTTGGTGCGGCTCTGCCTAAATGGCAGGGTTCTTCTGGAATAGAGCCGTCTCTCAGAAGGCGAGCTTTCTTGATCGATTATCCAGCTCCGCGCCGTCTTACCAGTCGGGCAGGCGCCCCGACATATATTCCCCCCGGAACGGTTTGACCCTTCACAACCGCACCCGCGCCGATCACGCAGCCTTTCGCAATCCTGCTTCCCGCAAGGATTTTGGCACCTGCACCGATCAACACATCGTCTTCGACAACGATCGCGGCCTTCAGAAGTGGCTGCTTTCGAATTGGAGTATCGGGGTCTTCGAAGCCGTGTTCGAAAGAGATGAGGACAGAATGGGCGGCAATCCGCACGTCGTTGCCGAGGGTGATGCCGCCATGTCCGAGAAGCACCACGTAATCGTTGAGCGAGACAGCGTTGCCGATGAGGATGTTGCCGCTTTGCGCGTCAATGACCACGCCTTTGCGCATCGACACCCCGTCCCCGATGCTGATCCGGCCTCCCCGCCAGCGGAAATGCGGCCAGTAAAGCATCTTGGGCCGACGCCCGATCTTCAATCTGCCCCCAGAGGCCAGGGCGCGAAGCTTCACGAGGATGCCGATATTCATGGATCAGACCGGCCGAAATTTCGGATCGATGATCCGTGGCTGCTCGACACATATCGGCGAATATTCCACATCCTGCCGGTTGTGAAACCAAGGCGTCGGGAAATCGGCGTTCGAACTTCCGAGCCCAACCTCCAAGCCAGTATAGACCGAAAGCTTCGTCATCGGATGCTCCGTCTCCAAATCTGCCGAGGGGTCATAGGGGAAGCAACTTCGCCATGTGTCAAGCGCGTGTCGAGAGTTCCAATCGTGGCAGCGGGGAGGTGAATGACCAGACCGAGCTTGGGATTCGACCCTCAACCCTCGCATCGGATCAGCGCGCAATAACTGGTGTGACGGCTTGCGGGGTTTCCTTCCAGCTGTCATCAATCAGGGCGGGACTGCCGACTTCAGAGACTTCTCGAATTCCTTGGAAGTGGACGAACGCATGCACCGCCGCAAATTCGGACCTGCCCTGCTGGTATTTCTGGCAATTATCCTGATCATCATTCTGTGGATCGGCAGCGGAATGCTGGGTCGGGACACGGAGGCGGCCGCGCCGGTCAAACCCCGGATCCCGGTCGTGGCCGCGAGTTGGAGCGAGGCCCGGCCGATCGACAGAAACCTGTTTCTCTATGGCGCGCTGCAGCCCCGCAACAGCATCGTGCTGCGCGCCCGGACCGAGGGCCTGCTGCAGGATATCGTGGCACAGGGAACGATGGTCGGCGCGGGCGACGCGCTTGGCCAGCTCAGCATGGATGACCGGGCCGCGAGGCTGGCCCAGAGTCAGGCCAACCTCGCCTCGGTGCAGCGCAATGCCGAGGCTTCCGAGCAATTGGCGAACCGGGGCGTCCGCTCGGACCTCGAGGCGCAGTCCCGGCAGGCCGAGCTGGAGGCCGCGCGCGCCGCGCTGGAAGCGGTCGAGATCGACATCCAGAACACCACGCTTCGCGCCCCGATCGCCGGGACGGTCAGCCGGCTGATCCTCGATGCCGGCAGCTTCGTCGCGCGCGGCGGCGAGGTACTGGAGATCGTCAACAACGATCCGCTGCTGGCCATCGTTCAGGTCCAGCAAACCGAGATCTCGAATATCCATGCTGGGATGCCTGCCCGGGTGCAGCTTATCGGCGGGCGGATGTATCAGGGAAAGGTCAGCTTCGTCTCGCCCGTCGCCGATGCGGCGACCCGGACCTTTCGCGTGGAGGTCGAGGTTCCCAACCCGGAGGCCGTCATCCCCGCCGGCATCAGCGCGGAGGTGACGCTGACGGTCGAAACCGCACTCGCCCACTATATCTCGGCCTCGCTGGTCCGCCTCGACCATCATGGACAGACCGGCGTGCTGGCGGTTTCCGAGGATAACCGGATCCTGTTCCGCCCGGTTGAGTTCGTCACGGCCGATGCCGCCGGCATCTGGGTCGCCGGGCTGGAGGCGCGCGAGCATCTGGTCACGATCAGCAACGGCGCCATCGCGGCGGACGAGGTGGTCGAGGTGCGGGAAACACCGCCGGAATTCAGCCTGCCCGAAGCGCCACAATCGCCCGGAATCGTCCAGATCGAAGCCGCCCCCACCGGAACCGGCCCATGAGCGGGCTGATCGCTGCGGCCTTCGCGCGCACCCGCACGACCATCCTTCTTTTCTTTCTGCTGCTTTTCGCGGGAATCTTCGCCTATGTGGCGATTCCGAAGGAATCGACGCCGACGATCGAGATCCCGTTCTTCTCGGTCAATGTCACTTACCCGGGCATTTCTGCCGAAGACAGTGCCCGCCTGCTGATCGAACCGCTGGAAAGGCGCCTGCAGTCGATTTCGGGCCTGCGGCGGCTGACCGGGCAGGCGGGGGACGGTTTTGCCAGCATCCGGCTGGAATTCGAGCCGGGGCACGATCAGGCCACGGCATTGACCGACGTGCGTGACGAGGTCGAGAACGCGACACCGGACCTTCCGACCGGCGCGGATCCTCCGGTCGTCCGGGAAATCGACCTTTCGCTTTTTCCGATCCTGACGGTCGGGCTGTCCGGTCCGATCCCCGAGCGCGACCTGATCCATCTTGGCCGCGACCTCGCGCAGCGGATCGAGTCGGTTCCGGGCGTTCTGGAAGCACAGCTTTCGGGGGATCGCGAGGATCTGCTTGAGGTCAATGTCGACCCGCTGGCGATGCAATCCTATGGCATCTCCGCCCGTGATGTCGCGCAGGCCGTGCAGAGCAACAACCAGCTTGTTCCGGCAGGGGCCTTTGACACCGGGGCAGGGCGGATCGGCGCGTCGATCCCCGGCATGGTGCGTTCTCTCGCCGATGTTCTCGTCATGCCGGTCGTTGTCACTGCCGATACGGTGGTCAGGATTCAGGACGTGGCCGAGGTGCGCCAGACCTTCCGCGACCCGACCAGCTTTGCCCGCATCGAGGGCGAACCCACCATCGCGATCGACATCACCCGAAGCTCGAACGCCAATATCCTCGAGACCGTGGCCGCCGTGCAGGCCGTGATCGAGGAGGAGCGGCCGCAGCTTCCGCAGTCGTTGCAGATCCATTTCATGCAGAACCAGGCCGAAGATATCGCCACCATGCTCGGCGATCTCGAGAACGGGGTCATTCTCGCGGTGCTGATGGTGATGTTGCCCACCATCCTGATCCTCGGGCTGCGTCCGTCGATGATGATCGGAATATCGATCCCCAGCGCCTTTTTTGCCGGTATCCTCGTGATTTATCTGCTGGGTTTCACGCTCAACATCATCGTGCTTTTCGGCCTGATTCTGGTCATCGGCATGCTGGTCGACGGCACGATGGTCGTCGTCGAAAAGGCCGAGCGCCTGCAATCGCAAGGTCTATCCGGCCCGGCGGCCTATCGGGAGGCGGCCTCGCGAATGGCATGGCCCGTCATCGCGGCCATCGCCACCTCGCTCGCGGTGTTTTTTCCGCTGCTGTTCTGGCCGGGCACGGCCGGACGCTTCATGATGTTCCTGCCGGCCACCGTTCTCGTCACCCTGATCATGTCGCTCGTCGTGGCGCTGGTCTTTGTCCCGGTCATCGGGGGGCTGATCGCCGGAAAGGCCGCGGCAGCCCCGTCCGGTCCGGCCGAGATCCGCGTCCCACGGTTCTATGACGCGATCCTGTCGCGCACGCTTGAACATCCGGCCCTGACCGTCCTCATCACCCTTGCCGTGCTGGTGCTTTCCTTTTTCGCCTATGGGCGATTGGGGCCGGGGGTCGAATTCTTTCCCGAGATCGAGGCGGAGCGGGCGCAGATCCAGATCCGGGCGGATGGCAACCTCTCGGTGTTCGAGGCGGACCGCCTCGTCCGCCTCGTCGAGCAGGCGGTGATCGGAACCGAAGGGGTCGATCTGACCTATGCCCGGACCATAGGCACGGTGGAGGGCCGCCTTGGCGCGAATGTCGATCCCGACGTCATCGGCACCATCCAGCTTGACCTGACCGACTGGCGTGACCGCCCGCCGGCGAGCGAGATCATGGCCGAACTCGAGGCGCGGGCTGCCGCAGTCCCGGGGGTTGGCGTTCAGGTGCAGGAGCAGCGCTCGGGGCCGGTGTCCTCCCGGCCGGTCGAACTCGAACTCTCCTCCACCGATGTCGCGGCGCTGCCCGGCGCCGCCGCGACCGTGACCGCGCTGATGCAGGAGCTTGGCGGCTTTACCGATATTTCCAGCGATGTTCCGGTGCCGGGGGTCGAGGCGCGGCTTGTCATCGATCGCGAGAGGGCGGCCCATTACGGGGCGGATATCGCGACCCTCGGGAACGCGGTCCGGCTGATGACGAACGGTGTCACCCTGGGCTCCTATCTGCCGCCCGATGTTGATGATCAGGTCGATATCGTGCTTCGCTATCCGCTGCAGGACCGCAACTTCTCGCAGCTCAGCACCTTGCGGGTGATGACGCCGATGGGGATGATCCCGATCTCGAACTTCGCCCGGATCGTTCCGGCCGAGGCGCCGTCGATCGTGAAATATTCGGGCGGCAGGACCGTCCAGAACATCTCGGCCGGACTGGCGCCGGGGCAGGGGTTGGCCGACGCCCTCGAGCAGTTGCAGAAACGCCTCGATGCCACGGATTTTGGCGCCGTCGACTGGCGCTTCCGGGGCGAGATCGAGGACCAGCAGGACACCCTGCAATTCCTTGTGCTGGCCTTTGTCGCCGCGCTGTTCCTGATGTTCATGGTCATGCTGACCCAGTTGAACAGCTTCTTCCAAAGCTTCCTGGTGCTCTCTGCCATCATCTGCTCGATCCCCGGCGTGTTGATCGTCCTGATTGTCACTCAGGCGCCCTTCTCGCTGGTGATGGGCGGCATGGGGGTGATGGCGCTGGCAGGCGTGGTTCTGAACAACAACATCATCCTGATCGACGCCTATAACGAGCTGCGCGCCGGGGGCATGGATCCAAACAGCGCCGCGCTGCATTCCGCGAGGGAGAGGCTGCGGCCCATCCTGCTGACCGCATTCACCACCATCACCGGGTTGCTGCCGATGGCGATCGGGCTGACGATCGATTTCTTCGATCGCGACGCGTTTTTTGGCGCTCCCTCGGGCCAATTCTGGGTGCAGCTATCGACCACGATCGTCGGGGGCCTGATCGTGGGCACCGTCATCACCTCCTGCCTGACGCCGACGCTGCTGGCCTGGGACGGAAGGCGACGGGAACGCAGGGCGGCTCGCGCGGCGAAGGACTGAGGACGGAGCGCCGGCCCGTTTCTGCCCGAGCCACTCGGACCCTCCTTCGGCTGCATACCCTTGTTCAGAACCTGACGCGCAGCCGGTAGATATTCGTTTGACCCGCCTTTCATATTCCCGGTGTTTTCCATGCGCCGAACGACGATGGAGCCGGCGGAGGAAACTGTAGCGGGAGGGGCGGCGATACTTTCTCAGAAATGAACCCCTATACAACAGCACGCAGTTAAGGACGCAGAGAGGCTTTTCGCCGAGGCGAATGTCCGATCATTTGGACCCGCGTTGGAAACTCCGTGCGCCGACGACTGTGACCGCGCAGAATATCAGGCTGTAGAAATACCTCGCGATAACTCGAATGAGCCGACCAGATTTCACCGGCAAGGCTTCGGCCAATCCACCCTGGTCGATATTATCGGGCGAAAGCTCAGGGCTCGGCCATATGATTTTCTTGCCCGGAGGTCGGGGTCGGGCATAGGCTGTCCCGTGAATGCTTCCCTCACGAAACGGGGGCCAAAGTGATATTCTTACTTTCAGTCGAAGGAATGAACATCCGATGAGCTTTCGCAAAACATTGACGTGCAGCCTTGCTCTGATCCTTCCACTGGCTTCCTGCTCGCCCACTCCTGCGCCAAGTCATACGGCCCAGGGCGCAATCGGCGGGGCGGTGACCGGCATATTGGTTCGGGGCCAGCAGACGGGTTCCCGGACGGAAGCGGTTCGCGCGGGGGTGATCGGCGCCGGGGTCGGGGCCGCAATCGGCTCGATCGCAGACCAGCAACGCGCCGTCAGGGAGGCAATCAACGATCCCAATGTCAGCGTCGGCAATGACGGGACCAATCTTACGGTGATCTTCCCCAATTCGGTCATGTTCGAAACCTCCTCGGCCGTGCTCTCACCCACGGGACAGCGCGATCTGGGTCGGCTGGCGGCGCATCTGAACAGCCAGATGCATGGGAACACGATCGTGGTGATCGGGCACACGGACAGCACGGGTTCGCTGAGCTACAACCAGACGCTGTCGGAACATCGCGCCCGTGGAGTGGCCGGCACTCTGGTGGCGCACGGCGTCGCGCCATCGCGCATTACCGCGCTGGGGCAGGGCGCAACCCGGCCGCTGGCCTCGAACGATACGCCCGAGGGGAGGGCCATGAACCGCCGCGTGGAGGTTATTATCCGGCCGCCGCAATAGCGCGAAGCAGCGGGATCGGCGCAATGCGCGCCAAGGGGTTCGCCCGGTAGGCACGCGGGTTCGAGTGACCCTCTGTCCACACCTGCGAGCGCGGACGGGCAATGTGACCGAACGCAGGTCGTTCTGTCTCCGTCACGGGCAGCGCCGGCGGATGCAACGCAAGTCGCGCGCTATTCGGTTCCTTCTGTCCTGCGAAGGTTCACGATCGACCTTGCGGCCATCCGTCTTGCCTCGTCCGGGGCGACGCCGAGCGCCGAGCAATTGGTGAGAATTGCCCGCACGATCTGCATCTCGTTATCGGCGAGGGCTGCCGGCTTCCCTGCCGGATACTCGTCCGATGCCATCACTTGGGCTTACTTGCGACGGCGCTGGCGACCTTGTCCTTGGTGCTTGGCGCGGCGGCGATCACCTTTGGTTTCACCGCCTTGGGCTTCTTCTCGTCGCGTTTCCGTTTGTCCATGCCCTTGGCCATTGGCCTGCTCCTTCCGATTGCCGCCGAAAATCGACGGCTCTGACAGACTAGACCTTTATGGGAGGATAGATACCCGCCTTCTCAGATTTCCTTCAGTCAGGCGCCGTCATTCAGGCACGCGCTGCCCCGTGGTGGCGGAGTTTTCGACCTCATCCTTCGATGCCTCCTCCTCGGCATCCTCTCCGGTGATCGCCTGTGCCACGTCGGCGGCCAGTTCGTTCAGCAATTCGACCTCGTCCTCGCCCAGATCGCGGGGACGCGTATCCAGCAGGCACAATGCCCCCAGAACCATGCCGTCTGCCGTGCGAAGCGGCGCGCCGGCATAGAAGCGCGTCTTCCAGAGGTTGATCGCCGGATTGTCGGCAAAGCGCGGGTCGCGTTGGGTATCGTGGATGACCAGCGTGTCGTCGCTGGAAACCACATGATCGCAGACCGCATCCTCGCGGGGCAGGGTGATCATGTTGCTGCCGTCCCGGGTCACTTCGCCGGGCAGATCCATGCTTTGACCGATGATGAACTCGCGCTCGGCGTCGATCGCGGTGATCACGGCAAATTCCACGTCAAAGACCTCGGCTGCGCGGGCGGCAAGCGCGTCCAGCTCTTCGCGCGACTGGCCGCTCAGCACGCCCGTTTCGCGCAGGGCGGAGACGCGCTCGCTATCGTTTTCGGGGCGGGGTGCCACCTGACGCTGGCGGGCCAGTTCCGGGCTCAGCATCTGTTCGATCCGCCGGATCGCTTCGTCAACCGACGTGACCACCGCGTCTGCGCCGAGGTCACCGGGGCCTTCACCTTCAGCGACACGCTGGGGCGGGTTCCACAGTGCCAGGACGATCTTCACTCCCGGCCAGCGATGGCGCAGGCGGCGGCAGAACGACCGCGCGGAAAGTTCTGGCTGACGGCTGAAATAGCTGAGGCAG
>Ga0160472_100166_pt1 | contig 91159 bp, 75 predicted proteins | sample HID1973M_E11MG_FD_108267 | JGI IMG/M metagenome (GOLD analysis project Ga0160472, IMG submission 108267) | Enriched mosquito-associated microbial communities from UW Madison campus, WI, USA - HID1973M_E11 MG | ecosystem: Host-associated > Arthropoda: Insects > Digestive system > Unclassified ... | reverse complement strand
GTCGTGATCCTGCGGCACGTACTTCTGGCCTTCCTGGTTCCAGATGCCGACCTGGCGGAACAGGCCTTCCATGCCGAAGGTACGCGACTCGTCCGGCACGATGGGCACCACGTGCTTGCCGACCTGCTTGTCCTTGAGCAGCGTGTTCAGGATACGGACGAAGGCCATCGTGGTGGACACTTCGCGGCCTTCGCCGGTGGCCTTGAGCAGCGCTTCGAACGCCGCCAGTTCGGGCACGTTCAGCGGCTCGGCCTTCAAGCGGCGGCTCGGCAGGTAGCCGCCCAGGTTCATGCGGGCCTGGCGCATGTATTCCAGTTCCTTCGAGCCTTCCGGGAAGGTGACGTACGGCACCTCTTCCAGCTTGTCGTCGGTCACCGGGATGTTGAACTGGTCGCGGAAGTTGCGGATCGCGTCGACCGGCATCTTCTTCTGCTGGTGCGCCACGTTCATGGCCTGGCCGGCGTCGCCCATGCCATAGCCCTTGATGGTCTTGGCCAGGATCAGCGTCGGCTGGCCCTTGTGCTCGCTGGCGGCCTTGTAGGCGGCGTAGACCTTGTGCGGATCATGGCCGCCGCGGTTCAGGCGCCAGATGTCCTCGTCGGACCAGTCGGCGACCATCGCCTTCAGTTCCGGCGTATTGAAGAAATGCTCGCGCACGTAGGCGCCGTCCTTGGCCTTGAAGGTCTGGTACTCGCCGTCCACGCATTCCATCATGCGCTTCATCAGCAGGCCCTTGGTGTCGCGCATCAGCAGGGAGTCCCACTTGCTGCCCCACACCACCTTGATGACGTTCCAGCCCGAGCCACGGAACTCGGATTCCAGTTCCTGGATGATCTTGCCGTTGCCGCGCACCGGACCGTCCAGGCGCTGCAGGTTGCAGTTGATGACGAAGACCAGGTTGTCGAGCTTCTCGCGGCCGGCCATGCCGATCGCGCCCAGCGATTCCGGCTCGTCGGTCTCGCCGTCGCCGAGGAAGGCCCACACCTTGCGGTTCTCGGCCCTGGCGAGGCCGCGGCTGTCCAGGTACTTCATGAAGCGGGCCTGGTAGATGGCCATGATCGGGCCCAGGCCCATCGACACGGTCGGGAACTGCCAGAAGTCCGGCATCAGCCACGGGTGCGGGTACGACGAAATGCCCTTGCCGTCCACTTCCTGGCGGAAGTTGTCGAGCTGTTCGGGGGTCAGGCGTCCGAGCAGGAAGGCGCGCGAGTACACGCCGGGAGCCGAGTGGCCCTGCACGAAGACGAGGTCGCCGCCCGACTGTTCCGACGGAGCGCGCCAGAAGTGGTTGTAGCCGACGTCATAGAGGGTGGCCGCCGAGGCGAACGACGAGATGTGGCCGCCGACGTTGGTGTCCTTGTTGGCGCGCAGCACCATCGCCATGGCGTTCCAGCGGGTGTACGAGCGGATGCGGTGCTCGATGTCCTGGTCGCCGGGAATGCGGGCCTGCTGCTCGACCGGGATGGTGTTGATGTACTGCGTCTCGGCATGGAACGGCTGGTTCACGCCATTCACGCGCGCGTACTCGATCTGCTTCTCGATCAGGAAGGCCGCGCGGTCGGAGCCTTCGGCGCCGAGCACGCCCTGCAGCGCTTCAAGCCATTCCTGGGTTTCCTGCGGGTCGGCGTCATTGGCGCTGGCGGCGCCGAGGATTTGCTCGGGTACGGCTGACATGACTGTCTCCTGGTAGGTTCCTTCGCCAGTGCCGCTCGCGGATCGCGGGGGCGCAGCACCGGGTCTGTCGGTAACTGGGGCGGGTGAAGCTTTTTTATTCGACTTGCCTGAATCGACTTCCTGAGCGCCGGACACGTGTCTGTGCCCGCCGTTTTCGGGTCTGTCGGATTCTATGGAAGCAGGTTTTGCGAGACAAGCGAAATTTTCAAATTACGGTATTGTTTCTCATAATGCGGAATACAGTTGCACCGCAACATGGCACGCGCATTCGTCCGCCTGCGCTACCTTCCTCACGGTAGGCGAAGCCGGCGTTTCATTGGCGGTTACCCCAAGCGACGCGTTGCAATATCCCGGCTAAACTGGCGGGTCAGCCGTCACTCCCCCGCCATGCCGTTTTTCCAGCGTTTCCTCACCGGCCAGCGCGCCGCCACCTCCGGGTCTTCCCCGGCCTCAGCCCCCGGCACCTCGCAGTCCGCAAACGAAGCGGGTTCGCTCGGGCCGCTGGATACGCTGTCGGCCGACGAAGGCGCGCAGGTGAAAGCCCCGCGCGGCCTATTGTGGACGCGCTGGCGCAACCTGGTGGCCACGAGCTGGTTCATGTTCATCCCGCTGGTCGCCATCGTGCTCTTCACGGTGGCGATGGGCGTCATCCTCTGGTCGCTGCACGAGACCGAGCGCCAGCAGCAGCGCGACGCGCTCTATCGCGACGCCGCCTGGGCCCAGCAGCGCGTGCGGCTTTCCCTGCTGAGCAACCAGGACCAGCTCGCCTCGCTCGCCCGCGACATCGCCGCCGCCCAGTTGGAGCAAGGGGCCTACCGCACGGCGGCGCAGGAAATCCTGCGCGAGAACCCCGAGATCGTCTTCGTCAACTGGCTCGACGCCACCCGCCGCGCCCGCTGGGGCCTGCCGTCTACCTCGGAGTTCGCCGCCCGGCTGCGGGAAACAGTCGACCAGCCGCTCGAGCCGGAAGTCCTCGATACCTTCGATTCCGCGCGCGAAACCCAGCGCGTGGTCTACTCCCGCCCCTTGGTCAACGACCGGGGCGACAGCTTCATGCTGATGGAAGTGCCAATCGTCAGGGACAATGAGTTCCTTGGAACAATTGGCGCGCTCTATTCGATCAACGGCATCCTGACCCATCTGCTGCCGCCCGAACTGACCGAGCGCTACCGCTTCTCGCTGATCGACAAGAACAACCAGGTGCGCGCCAGCACCTCGCTGCGGCCGGTGCCGGGAAATGCGCTGTCGTACGAAGTGCTGCTCGATCCACCTGGCCACTCGCTGTCGCTGCGCGCCGACGCCTACCCGCCGCCGTCGAACCTGCCCAACAACATGCTGCTGTGGCTGGTGATCGGGCTGTCGTGCTTCCTGCTGTGGAGCCTGTGGAGCATGTGGCGGCACACCAGCCGCCGCTCCGAGGCGCAGCGCGCCCTCCTCGCCGAGACCTCGTTCCGCCGCGCCATGGAGAACTCCATGCTGATCGGCCTGCGCGCGCTCGACCTCGAAGGCCGCATCACCTACGTCAACCCCGCCTTCTGCCGCATGACCGGCTGGCAGGAGTCCGACCTCATCGGCCGCCTGCCCCCCTTCCCCTACTGGCCGCCGCACGAGCACCAGGAGATGCAGCGGCAGATCGACATGACGCTGCAGGGCAAGTCGCCCGCCGGCGGCTACGAGATGCGCGTGATGCGGCGCGACGGCAGCAGCTTCTTCAGCCGCATGTACGTCTCGCCGCTGGTCGACAGCCGCGGCCGCCATACCGGCTGGATGAGTTCGATGACGGACATCACCGAGCCCAAGCGCGCCCGCGAGGAACTGGCCGCCGCGCATGACCGCTTCACCACGGTGCTGGAGAGCCTGGACGCCGCGGTGTCGGTGGTCGCCACGGACAAGGCGGAACTGCTGTTCGCCAACCGCTACTACCGCCAGCTGTTCGGCTGGGAGGCCGAGGGCCACCTGAAGCTGGCCGGCGACGACATCGACGCCTCGCAAATGTCGAACGACAACAACGACATGGTCGACGGTTTTGCCGGCCTGCCGGCCTCGGAGCTGATGCCCTACGTCTCGGACGCGCGCGAGATCTTCGTGCCCGACATGCAGAAGTGGTTCGAAGTCCGCCGCCGCTATATCCAGTGGGTGGACGGCCACCTCGCGCAGATGCAGATCGCCACCGACATCACGTCGCGCAAGTCGGCCGAGGAAATGGCCCGCCAGCACGAGGAACGCCTGCAGTTCACCAGCCGCCTGACCACCATGGGCGAGATGGCCTCGTCCCTCGCGCACGAACTGAACCAGCCGCTGGCCGCCATCAACAACTACTGCATGGGCGCCGTGGCCCGCCTGACGTCCGGCCGCAGCAAACCCGAGGACCTGATCCCGATCCTCGAGAAGACCTCGGCGCAGGCCGTGCGGGCCGGCACCATCATCAGCCGCATCCGCGGCTTCGTGAAGCGCAGCCAGCCGCAGCGCCGCGAGTCCGCCCTGCACGACATCGTGGCCGACGCCGTGGGCCTGGCCGACCTCGAGGCCTCCCGCCGCCACGCCACCATCCTGACGCGCCTGCCTCCGCCCCCGGTCATGGTGTTCGTCGACCCGGTGCTGATCGAGCAGGTGCTGGTCAACCTGCTGAAGAACGCCGTCGAGGCCATGGCCGACCAGCCAAGGCGCGGCGCCAGCGGCGGCGGCGTGGTCCGCCTGCATGCCTATATCGAACCGGGCGAATTCGGCAACATGGTACGCATCGATGTTGTCGACCAGGGCCCCGGCGTAGACGAGACCACCAAGGAACGCCTGTTCGAGCCCTTCTTCAGTACCAAGTCCGACGGCATGGGCATGGGCCTGAATATCTGCCGCTCGATCATCGAGTCGCACCAGGGCCGCCTGTGGGTCGAGAACAATCTCGACGGCATCGGATGTACGTTTAAAATCATGCTGCCTTTGCAGCCTGCAATGTCAGAACAATAAGCCCCCGGCGCGGGTACACTTTTGCGCCAACGCTTGCAATTTTCAGGAGACTTCATGACCGCAACGCCAAACCCCGCTCCCCACCGCGGCGAGACCGTCTTCATCGTCGACGACGATGAAGCGATGCGCGACTCGCTGACCTGGCTGCTCGAGGGCAATGGCTATACGGTGCGTGCTTACAGCAGTGCCGAACAATTCCTTGCCGCCTACGACGCCGGCCAGGTTTCCTGCCTGATCCTCGACGTGCGGATGCCGGGCATGAGCGGCCCCGAACTGCAGGAACGCATGATCGCCGAGAACATCAATATCCCGATCGTGTTCATCACCGGCCACGGCGACGTGCCGATGGCGGTTTCCACCATGAAAAAGGGTGCGATCGACTTTATCGAGAAGCCGTTCGACGAGTCCGAACTGCGCGCCCTGGTGGAACGCATGCTCCATAAGGCCCGTTCCGACCAGTCGACCGCCCGCGAGCAGCGCGCCGCCCAGGACCTGCTGGGCAAGCTGACCACGCGCGAGCAGCAGGTGCTCGAGCGGATCGTCGCCGGCCGCCTGAACAAGCAGATCGCCGACGACCTCGGCATCTCGATCAAGACGGTCGAGGCGCACCGCGCCAACATCATGGAAAAGCTGAACGTGAACACCGTGGCCGACCTGCTGCGCCTCGCACTGTCCCGTACTGCCTGAGCCCCTGCTGGCTCCCGATGGAAACGGCGCTCCGGCGCCGTTTTTTATTGCCGCAGGTAGTCCTCGTCGCGGAACGTCACGACCCACTGTGGCTTGTACACCACAAAGATCGCGACCAGCATCCCGGTCAGGAAGGCCTCGCCGAACGCGAGGATGAGGATGCCCGTCAGGGAATCGGCTACGCTGAGCGGCAGCTTCGGCGTGGTCCAGTATCGCCATATCGCCTGGGCCGTGCCGGCGCCAAACGCGGCCAGTCCGGCCGTGAAATAGCCATGGCCAAGCATGAAGACGAAGGGATGGCGCGGCAGGTAGCGGCGCAAGACCGCGTGCAACCCCGCGGAGAGCAGCGCGGGCAGCAGTGCCATCCACACATAGCGCGGCCACAGCGCCGCCCAGTCGAAATCGGACCAGCCATGTCCGGCGAGATACTCCAGCCCGATGAGCGATCCGGCGTCCACAACGAAGAGCGAGAGCAGCGCCAGCGGGAGGCCGAACAGCGTCACCATCAGTGTCGCGCCGAGCAACTGGATCACCATCCCGCCGACCAGTGTCGCCCGCAGCGTCCATAACAGGGCGAGCAGCACCATCGCGCCGAGCCAGGCGTTCTGGAGGTCATGGCGCTTCAGCAATTTCCATGGGCGACGGTACAGCGCCCAGCAGAGTGCGACCAGCGTGGCGGCGGCGAGGAGGGAATTCTCCGGGGGCGTAGGCAGGGGCATGTGCATCCGGTGATGCTAGCAGCGAGGGACGGGACCGCTTCCGTTTGAAATCAGGTAGAGGCGAATCGGTACGGAAATTCTAGAGACGGCATTTGCCGGTCGCCGCATCGATCGCCAGCCCGGGCAGGCCCAGCAGCCCGCCCAGCCTCAGGCTCCCGTCGTCCCGCGGCTTCAGGCAATCGGCCCGCGCCGCGGAGGCGATGCCCCGGCCGAGGTCGGACTCGGCTTCCCTTCCCCCACCGTTCTGCAAGCGCTTGTTGGCCCGTTCGGCGGCCGATTGGGTCGATGGGCTCCCGCTGGATCGATAGTCCCCGGGCAATCCCGGCACAGGGGGTGCGCGGCCGGCCGGTTCGGCATCCGCGGGCGCCGGCTCGACCGCGTGCATCGCCGGCGCCTCGGCGGGCCGCCGGGACGGCTCCCGGACTGGTATCCGGCTTCGGGGCGACAGTTCCCGCACCATGGCGGGTGCCTCGGAGGTGGTGACAGGGACAACTGACGGCGGCAGCAATCGCACCTCGATTCGTGCCGCGCGCGATGCATCCGGCGCAGGAGAACGAGTCAGGTCCATGCGAGGCAGCGGCAGCCACATAAGGAAAGCCCCATGCAGTACCAGCGCCAGCATGGCCCCGGCCAGCCAGTCCAGCCAACGGCGCCGCCCCGGTGCGGCCCGGGCAATCCTTCGCATCTCCGCCATGCGTCCTCCGTCGAGCCAACGCATGCTACGCGCGACCGCCAGGGCACTCCATCGCCGTTTTCCGAGATTGCGGGCCCGGCCGGAACCCCCGCGCCAGCCCGTATAATTCGCCTTTGAGCCTCCGCGGCTGTGTCCATTCCTTTCTCCTCGCACTCCCCCAATGTCTGCCCAACTGATCGACGGCAACGCGCTTGCCAAACAAATCCGTTCCCAAGCCGCCGAGCGCGCCGCCCGCCTGACCGCCGCCGGTCACCAGCCCGGCCTCGCCGTGGTGCTCGTGGGCGAGGACCCGGCCAGCCAGGTCTACGTGCGCAACAAGGTCAAGGCTTGTGAAGACAACGGCTTTTTCTCGTCGCTCGACCGCTTCCCGGCCGACCTGTCCGAAGCCGACCTGCTGGCCCGCATCGACGCCCTGAACCGCGACCCGAAGATCCACGGCATCCTGGTCCAGCTGCCGCTGCCCAGGCACATCGACAGCCACAAGGTGCTCGAAGCCATTGCCCCCGAAAAGGACGTGGACGGCTTCCACGTGGCCAACGCCGGCGCGCTGATGACCGGCGCCCCGCTGTTCCGGCCGTGCACGCCCTACGGCTGCATGAAGATGCTGGAGTCGATCAGCTACCCCCTGCGCGGCGCCCGTGCCGTGGTGGTGGGCGCCTCCAACATCGTGGGCAAGCCGATGGCGATGCTGCTGCTGCAGGCCGGCGCCACCGTGACCATCTGCAACAGCAAGACGCGCGACATCGGCGCCCATACCCGTGAGGCCGACGTGATCGTTGCCGCCGTGGGCAGGCGCAACCTCATCACCGCCGACATGGTGAAGCCGGGCGCCGTGGTGATCGACGTGGGCATGAACCGCAACGACGAAGGCAAGCTCTGCGGCGACGTGGACTTTGCCGGCGTGCGCGAGGTAGCCGGCTACATCACCCCGGTTCCGGGCGGCGTGGGTCCGATGACCATCACCATGCTGCTGATCAACACGCTGGAAGCCGCCGAGCGCGCCGCCGGCCTGGCCTGACCACCCGGACGAAGCCCGCACTGGAAACCGGGGCCTTGCGCCCTCAAGTGCGGGAGGTGGCACCAGGGACATGGCACCATGTAGCCAGTGAGCCAGTGCCAGATTGCAGAGCCGAACATCGAGGACCGCCATGAGCCAAGCCGACATCAACAATCCCCTGCTGGACTTCTCCGACCTGCCGCGCTTCGCCGACATCCGCCCGGAACACATCAGTCCCGCGCTCGACACGCTGCTCGCCAACGCCCAGGCCGCCGTGGCCCGCGCCGAAGACCCCGCCACCCCGGCCAGCTGGGCCGAGGCCGTGGAAGCCCTCGAAGTCGCCACCGAACCGCTCGGCCGCGCCTGGGGCGTGGTCGGCCACCTGAGCGCCGTGGCCGACACGCCCGAACTGCGCAAGGCCCATGCGGAAAACCTGCCGCGCATGACGGAGTTCTGGTCCTCGCTCGGCCAAAGCCTCGCGCTCTACGAGAAATACAAGGCGCTGGCCGCCAGCCCCGAATTCGCCGCCATGAGCGCCGCGCGCCGCCAGCTGATGGAGAACGAACTGCGCGGATTCCGCCTCGGCGGCGCCGAGTTGCCGGAAGACCGGAAGCCGCGCTTCGCCGAGATCCAGGAGCAGCAGGCGCAACTGTCGAAGGCGTTTTCCGACCATGTGCTGGACGCCACCAATGCCTACGCCCTCTTCATCGAGGACGAAGCCCGCCTGTCGGGCCTGCCCGACGACATGAAGGAAGCCGCCCATCTGGCCGCCGAAAAGGATGGCAAGCCGGGCTGGAAATTCACCCTGCACTTCCCCTCCTACTTCCCGGTGCTGCAATACGCCGACGACCGCGCCCTGCGCCGGACGCTGTATGAAGCCAACGTAACGCGCGCCTCCGAACTCGGCGCGCAGTACGGCGCCGGCCAGGCCGATTGGGACAACACAGGCAACATGCGCGAGCAGCTCGTGCTGCGGCGGGAAGAAGCGCACATGCTCGGCTACGCCAACTATGGCGAAGTCTCGCTGGTGCCGAAGATGGCCGAGTCGCCGTCGGAGGTCGTCCGCTTCCTGGAAGAACTGGCGACCAAGGCCCGCCCGTACGCCGAGAAGGACTGGCAGGAACTGCGCGCCTTCGCCGCCGCCGAACTGGGCCTGCCCGATCTCCAGCCGTGGGACACCGCCTACGCCTCCGAGAAGCTGCGCCAGCAGCGCTACGACTTCTCCGAGCACGAGGTCAAGCAGTACCTGCCCGAGCCGCGCGTGCTGCAAGGGCTGTTCGGGGTGGTCGAGAAACTGTTCTCGGTGCGCATCAGCCCCGACCAGTCGCAGACCTGGCACAAGGACGTGCGCTTCTTCCGCGTGGAGTCGCCCGAGGGCAAGCTCCTCGCCCAGTTCTATATCGACCTGTACGCGCGCGAAGGCAAGCGCGGCGGCGCCTGGATGGACGACGCGCGCGGCCGCAAGGAGCTGGCCGGCGGCAAGGTGCAGACGCCGGTGGCCTACCTGACCTGCAACTTCTCGGCGCCGGTCGGCGACAAGCCCGCCCTGTTCACGCACGACGAGGTCATCACCCTCTTCCACGAGTTCGGCCACGGCCTGCATCACATGCTGACGCAGGTGGGCGAACTGGGCGTGTCGGGCATCAACGGCGTGGAATGGGACGCCGTCGAACTGCCGTCGCAGTTCATGGAAAACTTCTGCTGGGAGTACGAGGTGCTGGCCGGCATGACCAGCCACGTCGACACCGGCGAACCGCTGCCGCGCGCCCTTTTCGACCGCATGCTGGCGGCAAAGAACTTCCAGAACGGCATGATGACGCTGCGCCAGATCGTGTTCTCGGCGTTCGACATGCACCTGCACACCGATTTCGATCCGAAGGGCGAGCTGTCCGTGCTCGATCTCTCGCGCGAGATCAACGACCGCACCCACGTGGTGCCGCAGCACCCGCTGTCGCGCTGGCCGAACACCTTCAGCCACATCTTCGCCGGCGGCTATGCGGCGGGCTACTACAGCTACAAGTGGGCGGAGGTGCTGTCGGCGGACGTCTACGCCGCGTTCGAGGAAGCGTCGCACATCTCCGGCACGGTGCTCGACAGCGAGACCGGCGCGCGCTACCAGCGTGAAATCCTGGCAGTGGGCGGCAGCCGGCCGGCGATGGAGTCCTTCGTCGCCTTCCGCGGCCGCGCGCCGCAGATCGACGCGCTGCTGCGCCACGGCGGGATGGCCGCATGAGCGCGCTACCCGAAAGCGTGAAGGCAAACCCGTTGCGCATTGCCACCTGGAATGTCAACTCGCTGAAGATCCGCCTGCCGCAAGTCCTGCAATGGATGGGCGAGCAGGCGGCGGCGGGGACGCCCGTCGACGCGCTATGCCTGCAGGAACTGAAGCTGCCGGACGACAAGTACCCGCTCGCCGAGCTGGAGAGCGCGGGCTTTCATAGCGTGTTCACCGGCCAGAAGACCTACAACGGCGTGGCCATCGTCGCGCGCGACGCGAGCATGCCGGCGGCGGTCGACGTGGTGCGCAACATTCCCGGCTTCGAGGACCCGCAGCAGCGCGTGGTGGCCGCCACCTACGGCGACGTGAGGCTGATCAGCGCCTACTTCCCCAACGGGCAGGCACCGGGCACCGACAAGTTCGCCTACAAGCTGCGCTGGCTGGAAGCCATCACGGCATGGCTGCGTGACGAACTGACGCGCCACCCGAAGCTCGCGCTGCTGGGCGACTTCAACATCGCCCCGGAAGACCGCGACGTGCACGACCCGGCCAAGTGGGTCGGCCAGAACCTGGTGTCGCCGGAGGAACGCGCCGCGTTCGCCGGGCTGGTCGAACTGGGCTTTGCCGATGCCTTCCGACGCTTCGAGCAGCCGGAAAAGACGTTCTCCTGGTGGGACTACCGCATGCTCGGCTTCCGTCGCAATGCCGGACTGCGGATCGACCATATCCTGCTGTCGCCGGGGCTGGTCGACCACTGCACGGCCTGCGTGATCGACCGCGTGCCGCGCGGCTGGGAACAGCCGTCGGACCACACGCCGGTGGTCGCCACGATCGCCTGCCGGTAAGCCGGGCGCCGGCGCTTCAGTACGCCGGATGCGGCGGCCAGCCTGGTGCGGCGCAGAAAAAAATAATCGCCGGAGTTACCGGCGTTCTTGCTGTGATGACAAAGGTGCCGGCGGGGAGCCGGCACGGCAGCATGTCGGGCATCGGAAAGGGCGCCCGCGCGAGTGCGGCGGGCCGATGCCCCGCCTTCAGACCGGCGCCACGTGCACGCGCTTGACGACGACCGGCTGGGGGACGCCCTGCTCGATCAGCACTACCGCAGCCCGTTCGATCGTTTCCCGACCGGCACGGAATGCCTCTTCCAGCGACAGCACCTGGTCGGCGCTGAATCCTTCCCAGAGCGCCTCGCGTGTCACCACGCAAGTCACCCTTTCGCCATCGACGATTGCATGAAAGAGCAGGCCTTCGTTGTTGACGTCGTAACGCTCTTGCTCTTGGAATTTGATGTCCATCGGTGCGGCCCTCCATATGCAAGTGAAGAAATATCCTAACATGGCTCGGCGCAATTCGTGACAAACCCCGGGTACCGCGGCGCACTCCCGGCGGCATGAGGCGCGGCAGCGGCCCGCGTTCGGGGAAGGAAACGGGAGGCGGAAATGCCCCGCCAAAATGTCCCACCGAAAGTGCCATGCCCGCGTGACATGCAGGTGACATGCCTCGCTTCCCGACGTCTCTCACGGAACGTTTGACAAGTTCAAAAATGCTGCTAGAATCTCGGTCTTCGTTGGGGCGTTAGCTCAGTTGGTAGAGCAGCGGACTCTTAATCCGTAGGTCGAGTGTTCGAGTCACTCACGCCCCACCAGCGAATACAAGAAAGGCCGGAAGCAGCGATGCTTCCGGCCTTTTGCTTTTCCTTCGCCTATCTTCCGCGCCGCCTCGGCGCAGTCCCTACCCTTGCTGGCTCGCGCGCTCGAACAGCGTGCGGGCGAGGCCGCGGTGCGCCGACAGCACGCGCGACAGTTCCGCCGTGAGCAGCTCGCCATCGCGCACCACCACGCGGCCATTGATGATGCTGTGGGCCACGTTGGTCGGCGTGCAGAAGACCAGTGCGGCGACGAGGTCGTGGCCGGCGCCGGCATAGCCGACGTCCGACATGTCGAAGGCGACGATGTCGGCCGACATGCCCGGCGCGAGCGCGCCGATGTCGTCGCGGTTCAGCACCTTCGCCCCGCCGAGCGTGGCGATCTCCAGCGCCTCGCGTGCCGTCATCGCCGCCGGGCCGTGGCCCACGCGTTGCAGCAGCAGCGCCTGGCGCGCCTCGCCCAGCATGTGGGCGCCATCGTTCGACGCACTGCCATCCACGCCGAGGCCGACCGCCACCCCCGCGTCGCGCATCGCCCGCACCGGCGCGATGCCGGACGCGAGCCGCATGTTCGAGCAGGGGCAGTGCGCCACGCCGGTGCCGGTGCGCGCGAAGAGCGCGATGCCCTCCTCGTCCAGCTTGACGCAGTGCGCGTGCCACACGTCGTGGCCCACCCAGCCGAGGTCGTGCGCGTACTGCGCCGGCGTGAGGCCGAACTTCTCGCGCGAGTAGGCGATGTCGTTGTCGTTCTCGGCCAGGTGCGTGTGCAGCGACACGCCGTACTGGCGCGCCAGCACCGCCGAGTCGCGCATCAGCTCGCGCGACACCGAGAACGGCGAGCACGGCGCCAGCACGATGCGCAGCATGGCGTGCCGGCTGCCGTCGTGGTACTGCTCGATCAGGCGCTGGCTGTCGCGCAGGATGGAGGCTTCTTCTTCGACCACCGCATCGGGCGGCAGGCCGCCCTTGCTGCGGCCCACGCTCATCGAGCCGCGCGACGCATGGAAGCGCATGCCCATGTCCTGCGCGGCGCCAATGGCGTCGTCGAGCCGCGAGCCGTTGGGGAACAGGTAAAGGTGATCGCTCGTGGTGGTGCAGCCCGAGAGCATCAGCTCGGCCATCGCGGTGCGCGTCGAGACGTCGATCATTTCGGGCGTCAGGTGCGACCACAGCATGTACAGGTTGGTGAGCCACGAGAACAGTTCGGCGTCCTGCGCGGCCGGCACCGCGCGGGTCAGGCTCTGGTACATGTGGTGATGCGTGTTAACGAGGCCGGGCATCACCACATGGCCGCGCATGTCGAGGACCTCGGCCGAGCCGTTGTCGATCTGCGCGTGGTACGTGGCAGGCAGGTCTGCCGTGGGGCCGACCCACTGGATGGCCGGACCGTCGGCAACGAGCGCGCCGCCGGCAATTTCGCGCCGGCCGGCGTCCATGGTCACAAGGACGTCTGCATTGAGAAGGATGAGCGTCATGTCTGAAAGGGTAGACGCGAAGGAACAGAGTGGGGGTGCGCCAGTGCGGGGAAGCACCGGGCGGTGCGCGGCTGGATGCCGTTCCAACGAAATTATTCCAGCCGCAGGGTGTCGTCTGGTTTGTACACAAAAAATGCATGCCAATCAAGCCGACGGGCGCCGGGCCAGCCTGACGGGGACGACGCGCTGATGATCCATCGAATTTCCTGAATACCCCCTTGCGTCGTTCTCGATACCTTGCTACAATCTTTTTCTTCGTTGGGGCGTTAGCTCAGTTGGTAGAGCAGCGGACTCTTAATCCGTAGGTCGAGTGTTCGAGTCACTCACGCCCCACCAGCGAATTCAGGAAAAGGCCGGAAGCAGCAATGCTCCCGGCCTTTTTGCATTGGTGGCTTCGGCGCTTGCCGTAGCGCAACCCTGCCCCCGCCCTGCCCCCATCTTCCGGGTTCTTACCTATATCCGGCCCTCCCCGCTTCACGGTTGAATGGCCTCCGGCGCCCGATACGGAACTTGGTTCCGTATCGCGGAACAATAGCCCGCCAGTTAGCAGATGACCGGAGAACAAGCCTTGAAATCCCTCGTCCATGCAGGCATTGCCTGCCTCGCCGCCGCCAGCCTCGGCGGCGTCGCGCACGCCCAGTCCTATCCGACCAAGCCGATCCGCCTGATCGTCCCCTTCGCGGCGGGCGGCACCACCGATATCGTCGGCCGCGCCGTGTCCGATGCCCTCGGCAGGGAGCTGGGCCAGCCGGTGGTGGTAGAAAACCGGGGCGGCGGCGGCGGTGTGATCGGCGCGGACGCGCTCGCCAAGTCGCCCCCGGACGGCTACACGTTCGGCATTGCCACCGTCAGCACCATGGCGACCAACCCGGCCACCAATGCGAAGAATCCGTACGACCCGATCAAGGATTTCGCGCCGATCACCAATCTCGTCAACGTCCCGAACGTGCTGACGGTGAACCCGAAGGTGCCGGCGAAGACCCTGAAAGAGTTTGTCGCCGAAGTGAAGGCGCATCCCGGCCAGTACAGCTACGCCTCGGCCGGCAAGGGCAGCATCTCACACCTGGACGGCGAGTTGTTCAAGGACATCACCAAGACCGACATGGTGCACGTCCCGTACCGCGGCTCGGGCCCCGCGCTCAATGACACCATCGCCGGCCAGGTCAACGCCCAGTTCGACAACCTGCCCTCCTCCATGCCTTTTATCCAGAGCGGCAAGCTGCGCGCGCTGGCAGTGGCGGCGCCGAAGCGGGTCGAGGGACTGCCCGATGTGCCGACCTTCGCCGAGGCGGGCATGAAGGACATGAACAACATGGCCTGGTACGGACTGGTGGCGCCGGCCGGGACGCCGCCAGCCATCCTCGCCAGGGTGCACGACGCAGCGGTAAAGGCGCTGCAGGACCCGAACGTGAAAAAGCGCCTGCAGGCCAGCGGCGCCTATCCGGACGGCAACACCTCGCAGCAGTTTGCCGCCCAGATCAAGCGTGAACTGGAGTTGCGCAAGCGCATCGCACATGATCAGAACATCACGCTGGAGTAGCCCGCGGCCGGCCAGGTGAGGCCAGATCGCAACACGGTGGCGCCTGCATCACCACGCTGGCGCCACATCGCATTTTGGCTTTGATTTCCTTGATTTAGCGCAAGATTGTGGGGGCCAATTTCGCCTGCAATAGAAGCAAGACTCCTTTGCGGACCGTTACCAGCCGATTACCGAGTGGTACAGTTTCATAGCAGTCTCGCAAACTCCGGCAAGGCGCACTCCCCGCGCGTGGCCATTCAAGAGGATCCATGATGCTGAAGAAGACCGTCCCCACCCTCATCGTCGCCGCTCTCGCCGCTTTTGGCACCGTCCAGCTTGCGCACGCACAGAAGAACTACACCGAAGGCGGAGACCTCTACGGCGGAGCACATACCAAGGGCAACAAGGCCCAGGGCAACGCCGCCAAGCAGGGCAAGTTCGACCCGTATACTGAAGGCGCGAACAAGTCGACCAAGGCCAACCTGAACCCGGCCGGCAGCGCCGCCAAGACCGGCAAGGTCGACCCGTACACCGAAGGTGCCAAGCAAGGCAAGTTCGACCCGTACACTGAAGGTGCCAAGGCCGACAAGCCGAAGGAATAAGCTTCCCGGCTCCACTGCCTCCCAAAGTCAAACAGCCCGCGCAAGCGGGCTGTTTGCTTTTCCGGACGCGGCGCCCCGTTGCCGGGGCGCCCGCGCATCAGGCCATGGCGCCGGCGACGCCGCGCATGGTCCGCTCGTCACGGTAGCGCGTGTGCCACGACAGCGCCTCGCCCAGCAGATGCGGCGTATGCCCGCCGCCGTGCAGCGTGGCGCGCACCACGTAGTCCCGCAGCGCGTCGCGGTAAAGCGGGTCGGCGCAATGGTTGATGATCTGCCGCGCCCGCTCGCGCGGCGCGAGGCCACGCAGGTCGGCCAGCCCATGCTCGGTCACGATCACGTCCACGTCATGCTCGGTATGGTCGACGTGCGACACCATCGGCACGATGCTGGAGATATCGCCGCCCTTGGCCGCCGACTTCGTCACGAACACCGACAGGTGCGCATTGCGCGCAAAGTCGCCCGAGCCGCCGATGCCGTTCATCATGTGCGTGCCGCCCACGTGCGTGGAGTTGACGTTGCCGTAGATGTCGCACTCCAGCGCCGTGTTGATGGCGATGATGCCGAGGCGGCGGACCACCTCAGGGTGGTTGCTGATTTCCTGCGGCCGCAGCACGAGGCGGTCGCGATAGAAGTCCAGGTTCGACAGGAAACGCCGGTAGGCCGGCTGCGACAGCGTGACCGACGACGCCGAGGCAAATGTCAGGCGGCCGCTGTCCAGCAATTCCATGGTGCTGTCCTGCAGCACCTCGGAGAACATCTTCAGGTCGCGGAACGGCGAGTCGACCAGGCCATGCAGCACCGCATTCGAAATGGTGCCGATGCCGGCCTGCAGCGGCTGCAGCGAGGGGGCGAGCCGGCCGGCGCGCACCTCGTTGAGCAGGAACTCGTTCAGGTGACCGGCGATCTGCTCGGTCTCGACGTCGGGCGGGAGTACGGTCGAGGGGCTGTCGTCGGCCTCGGTGATGACGATGGCGGCAATCTTGTCGGGGTCTACCGCGATGTACGGCTGGCCGATACGCTGCTCGACCGACACCAGCGGAATGGGCTCGCGCACCGGTCGCCCGGCAGGCAGGTAGACGTCGTGCAACCCTTCCAGCGCCAGCGGCATGTTCAGGTTGATCTCGACGATCACCTTGCGCGCCTGCGCGACGAAGCTCGCCGAGTTGCCCACCGACGTGGTCGGCACGATGGCGCCAGTCTCGGTGATGGCGCAGGCCTCGACGATGGCCACGTCCACCGGCGCGAGCTGCCCGCTGCGCAGTTGCTCGACCGTCTCGGACAGATGCTGGTCGACGAACATCACCTCGCCCGCGTTGATCATGCGCCTCAGCGACGTATCGGCCTGGAACGGCAGGCGGCGCGCGGTCACGCCGGTCTCGGCCAGCAGCTTGTCGATATCGTTGCCCAGCGACGCCCCGGTCAGCAGCGTGATGCGCACCGGGTCATAGTCGGCGCGGCGCGCCAGCGCGAACGGCACCGCCTTGCAGTCGCCTGCGCGCGTGAAGCCGCTCATCCCTACCGTCATGCCATCTTCGATCATCATGGCGGCGTCATCTGCGGACACGATCCTGTCGTGCAGGCGGCCGAGGCGAATACGTTCCTTGTACATCTTGATTTGTGTTCCTGGAAAGCTGGAGGGCTTGGAATTCAGCGAACGCTGAAAACAATATCAGCATAGCGTATACCCTCTGTTGCCATGCAGCAATTCTGCGTCGCGAGCGCCCGAACTTTTTGGTCCCCCTGTGCAATGCGATATTGCCTAAAGTCAAAAGCACCAGACGACACTTGCCGCCCCCTCAGGACCCTCAAGGAACAAGGAGACACCATGCCCCCGGAGCATGAAGACAAGTTCACGGAGATGCTGGACGCCCTGGTCGAATTCGCCCGTGCACGACTGCCCGCCCCCACCTTCACAGTCCTCGGGCCCTTCCTTCGCCACTATTACGACCTGACCGACGCCGAGGACCTGCTCTCGCGCGAGGTGGCCGATCTCTACGGCGCCGTGATGGCCCACTGGCACACGGCGCAGAAGTTCGTGCCGGGCACGGCCCGGCTGCGTGTCTATAACCCCAACCTCGAGGAGCACGGGTGGCATTCGGACCACACGGTGGTCGAGATCGTCAACGACGACATGCCGTTCCTGGTCGACTCCGTGACGATGGAAGTCAACCGCCACGGACTCGCGCTGCACTCGGCGATCCATCCCGTGTTCCGCGTCTGGCGCGGGCCGCAGGGCGGGATCGAGCGCGTGGGTCTGGGCGGCAAGGACGACGAAGGCACGGGATCGTCCCGGCTCGAATCGTTCATCCATTTCGAGATCGACCGATGCGGCGAAGCGGCGCGCCTCGAGGCCCTGCGGACCGGCATCGCGCGCATCCTCGGCGACGTGCGCGCCGCGGTGGAAGACTGGCCCCGGATGCAGCAGGCCGCCGTCGACACCGTAAGGACCATGTCCGCCTGGCCGGATGCGGCCGACCCCGCAGTGGGCGAGGCGCGCGCCTTCGTCGAATGGATGCTCGACAACCACTTCACCTTCCTCGGCCAGCGCGACTACCAGCTCGTCAGCCAGGACGGCAAGTTCTTCCTGCGCGGCGTGGCCGGCTCCGGCACGGGCATCCTGCGCGAGGCCCTGCGCCCGCCCGGCAGCGACGACCTGACGCCGCTGCCCGCGGCCGCCGGCACCGTCATCGAAGGCAAGTCGCCGATCTTCCTGACCAAGGCCAACTCCCGCTCGACCGTGCACCGGCCGGGCTACCTCGACTATGTGGGCATCAAGCTGCTCGACGAAAAAGGCAAGCTGTACGGCGAGCGGCGTTTCGTCGGGCTGTATACGTCCACCGCCTACATGGAGCCGAGCACCGAGATCCCGATCGTCCGGCAGAAGACCGCCGATATCCTGGCCCGCGCCGGCTTCCTCACCAAGGGCCACCTGTACAAGTCGCTGGTGACCATCCTCGAGCAATACCCGCGCGACGAGCTGTTCCAGGCCGACGAGGACGAGTTGTTCGACATCGCCACCGGCATCCTGCGCCTGCAGGAACACCAGCGCACCCGCCTCTTCGTGCGGCGCGACCGCTTCGACCGCTTCGTCTCGTGCCTCGTCTTCGTGCCGCGCGACAAGTACAACACCGACCTGCGCCAGCGCATCCAGCGCCTGCTGACCGGGGCATTCCACGGCACAAGCTGCGAGTTCTCGCCGCAGTTGTCGGAATCGCCGCTGGCGCGCATCCAGCTCACCGTGCGCGGCGAGCCGGGCACGATGCCGCAGGTCGACACCCGCGAACTCGAGGCGCGCATCGTCCAGGCCACGCGCCGCTGGCAGGACGACCTCGCCGACGCCCTCTACGACGGCCACGGCGAGGAACAGGGCAACCGCCTGCTGCGCCGCTACGGCAACTCCTTCCCGGCCGGCTACCGCGAGGATTACCCCGCCCGCAGCGCCGTGCGCGACATCGAACTGATGGAGCAGGCCCAGCAGGGCAACGGCATGGCGATGAACCTTTACCGGCCCATCGAAGCCCCGCCGGGTTCGTTCCGCTTCAAGGTCTACCGTGCGGGCGCGCCCATCGCGCTGTCGCTCAGCCTGCCGATGCTGGAGCATCTCGGCGTGCGCGTGGACGAGGAGCGCCCCTACCTGATCGAGCCCGACGGCGGCGCGCCGGTCTGGATCCACGACTTCGGACTGGAGATTGCGGAAGGCTACGGCAGCGAGCTCGAGTTCAGCATCGAGCGCGCCAAGGCCCTGTTCGAGGACGCCTTCGCGCGCGTCTGGAACGGCGAGGTCGAGAACGACGGCCTCAACCGCCTCGTGCTGCGCGCCGAACTGGCCGCGCGCGACGTCACCATCCTGCGCGCCTACGCCCGCTACCTGCGGCAGGCCGGATCGACTTTCTCCGATGCCTACCTCGAACGCGCCCTGACCGGCAACCCGGCCATCGCCGCACAGCTCGTCGCCCTGTTCGGCGCCCGCTTCGACCCCGCCCTCGCCGATACGCGGGCGCTCGCCTGCCAGCGCCTGCTCGACGGCATCCACGCGGCGCTCGACCAGGTACCCAACCTCGACGAGGACCGCATCCTGCGCACCTTCCTCGGCGTGATCAGCGCCACCAAGCGCACCAATTACTTCCGCCGCGACGCCAACGGCGCGCCGCGTCCGTATCTCTCCTTCAAGTTCGACCCCGCCGAGGTGGCCGGCCTGCCCGAGCCGCGCCCGATGTTCGAGATCTGGGTGCATTCGCCGCGCGTGGAAGGCGTACACCTGCGCGGCGGCCGCGTGGCGCGCGGCGGCTTGCGCTGGTCGGACCGGCGCGAGGACTTCCGCACCGAGGTGCTCGGGCTGATGAAGGCGCAGATGGTCAAGAACACGGTGATCGTGCCGGTCGGTTCCAAGGGCGGCTTCGTCGTCAAGCGCCCGCCCCCGCCCACCGACCGCGACGCCTTCCTCGCCGAGGGCGTGGCCTGCTACCAGACCTTCCTGCGTGGCCTGCTCGACCTGACCGATAACCTCGTCTCGGGCAAGCTGGTGCCACCGCCCGACGTAGTGCGCCTGGACAACGACGACCCCTACCTCGTGGTGGCCGCCGACAAGGGCACCGCCACCTTCTCCGACTACGCCAACGCCATTTCCGCCGAGTACGGCTTCTGGCTCGACGATGCCTTCGCCTCGGGCGGCTCGGTCGGCTACGACCACAAGAAGATGGGCATCACCGCGCGCGGGGCGTGGGAATCCGTGAAGCGGCATTTCCGCGAGATGGGCGTCGACATCCAAACCACCGACTTCACCGTCGCCGGAGTGGGCGACATGTCGGGCGACGTGTTCGGCAACGGCATGCTGCTGTCGCCCCATATCAAGCTCGTGGCGGCGTTCGACCATCGCCACATCTTCCTCGACCCCGACCCCGACCCGGCCACCAGCCTGCGCGAGCGCCAGCGCATGTTCGAACTGCCGCGCTCGAGCTGGGCCGACTATGACGCCAGCCTGATCTCCGCCGGCGGCGGCATCCACCCGCGCACCGCCAAGACCATCACGCTGACGCCGCAGGTGCAGGCCGTGCTCGGCATCGAAGCCGCCGCCCTCTCGCCAGCCGATCTGATCCACGCCATCCTGATGGCGCCGGTCGACCTGCTCTACAACGGCGGCATCGGCACCTACGTCAAGGCCTCGCACGAGACCCACCAGCAGGCCGGCGACCGCACCAACGACCCCGTGCGGGTCAATGGCGCCGACCTGCGCTGCAAGGTCGTGGGCGAAGGCGGCAACCTGGGCTTCACGCAACTGGGCCGCATCGAGTACGCGCGCAAGGGCGGGCGCATCAATACCGACGCCATCGACAACTCCGCCGGCGTGGATTGCTCCGACCATGAGGTCAACATCAAGATCCTGCTCGGGCTGGTCATGAGCGACGGCGAGATGACCGTCAAGCAGCGCAACAAGCTGCTCGCCGAGATGACCGATGAAGTCGGGCTGCTGGTCCTGCAGGACAACTACTACCAGACGCAGGCCCTCTCCGTGGCCGCCCGCACCTCGCACGCGCAGCTCGACGCCGAGACCCGCCTGATCCGCTACCTCGAACGCGCCGGCCGCCTCAACCGTGCGATAGAGTTCCTGCCGCCCGACGAAGACATCGCCGAACGCAAGGCCGCCGACGAGGGCCTGGCCACGCCCGAGCGCGCCGTGCTGCTGGCCTACAGCAAGATGTGGCTGTACGACGAAGTGCTCGGCTCCGACCTGCCCGAGGACGCGCTGGTCACCAACCTGCTGGCCGATTACTTCCCGCATCCGCTGCGGCAGCGCTACCTCGAGACCATGCAGCGCCATCCGCTGCGGCGCGAGATCCTGTCGACACACCTGACCAATATGCTGGTCAACCGCATCGGCGCCACCTTCGTGCACCGGCTGATGGAAGAAAGCGACGCCAAACCCGCCGACATCGTGCGCGCCTGCGTGATCGCCCGCGACGTGTTCGGTCTCACTGCGCTGTGGGAAGCCGTGGACGCGCTCGACAACAAGGTGGCCGACGCCGTGCAGGCGCGCATGTTCGGCGGACTGGGACGGTTGCTCGAGCGTGCCACGCTCTGGTTCGTGCGCTACCTGCGCGCGGGCGGCACCGTCGAGCCCGGCGCCGCGCGCTTCGCGCAGGCCGCGCAATGGCTGGTGCCGCGCCTGCAGGACGGCAGCCTGCTGCCGCAGGCCGACTGCACCACGCTCGCCGAGCGCACGCATGCGCTGGAGGAGGCCGGCGTCGAGACATTGCTGGCGCGGCATGTGGCCGCCAGCGATACGCTGGCCGCCGCACTCGACATTGCCGAAGTGGCCACTGCCAGCCAGCGCAGCCTGGACCTCGTCGCCGGCGTCTACTTCGCCCTCGACACGCACCTGAACTTCAACTGGCTGCGCGACCGCGCCCTCGCCCTGCCGTCCGACACGCACTGGGACCTGCTCGCCCGCACCACCACCCTCGACGACCTCGGCCGCCTCAAGCGCGCGCTGACCACCAGCGTGCTGGCGCAGTCGGCGCAGGGCGAGAAGCCGGAACCGCTGATCGAGGCGTGGCAGGCAAACCGGCGCGGCGCGCTGGAGCATTTCGCGCGCATGCAGGCCGAGCAGCGAGCCGCCGGGGCTGGCGGACTGGCGATGCTGGCCGTCGCGGTCAAGGAGATCGGGATGCTGGAACGCGCCGCCTGAACCCGGCGGCGCGGTACTCAGTCGGAGTCAGGTAGAGGACACTGCCTCGCGGGCCTTGTCCTCCGCCCGCCAGCCGGCCGGCGGCCCGCCCATGCGCCACATATTGGGCGGTTCGCCGAGCGAGGTGCTCTGGTACATCCACGCGCCACAACTGGTGCATCGCCAGCGGGTATCCACCCGGCAGCGGTTGCTGGCCGCAGCGACGCCCGAGGCCGCGAGGTGTTCGTGCGGCGGCACGGCGGACGGTTCGCCGACCAGCAGATGGCACAGATCGCAGGCGTGCATCGCGGTATCTCCCAGGGGGTCGCGTTCTTCAGGTTATACCAAAGCTGCGCCGACGGCCTCCGGCAGGGCAATTTGTGCGCACAGCATCACCGCCCACCGCCCCTGGGCTTGACCCGGCGTATCATCGGCAGACCACCACCGGAGCCCCCATGTGCACCAACTACGCGCCGGTCCAGGGACGCCTGCTCCTGGAGATCTTCGGCGTCGAACCGCCCCGGGAGGTCTACAAGGATGAGACCTGGCCCGACTACATCGCCCCGATCCTCCGCGCCGGCGAGCGAGGCGAACGCGACTGCGTGGCGGCCAGCTTCGGCATGGTCCCCAGGCACCGGATCCCGCCCGGAACCAGGCGCTACGACACCACCAACGCCCGCGCCGAAACCGTGGGCCAGCGCCCCACCTTCAGCGGTCCGTGGAAAGCCGGCCAGCTTTGCCTGGTGCCGATGACGGCCTTCTACGAACCGAACTACGAAGCCGGCCCGAAGTCGGTGCGCTACAGGATATGGCTACCCGACGAGCCGGCGTTCGCCGTGGCCGGGCTGTGGCGCGCGTGGCCCGGCGGGGAGTACTCGTTCACGATGCTGACGGTCAACGCCGACGGGCATCCGGTAATGAACCGCATGCACGCACCGGGCAGCGAGAAGCGCTCCATCGTCATCGTGCCGAAGGTGGCGTGGGACGACTGGCTGACGTGCCGCGATCCGGAAGTCGCCCGGACGTTCCTGTCGCTGCCGCCGGGCGACGGGATGCGCTGTGAACCGGCGCCGATCGTGCGGACGGTGAAGACCGCCGCGCAGAAACACGAGCAGGATGGAGACCCGCAGGGGATGTTACTGTTTTGACGAAAGATCGAGCCCAAGAAACGTCGAAATAGAATAGAAGAATTCCGAAAATCCTTGACAGAATGACTTGCCGGCAAGCGTAAAAATCCAGTGAAAGCTGGCTTTCTTTATCTCCAGCAACAGATTCTTTTCCATTTCAGAAAGAAGATTCCGAGACGCACTCAGCTTTTTCCGAGAGCTGACTCTACTCAAACATATTCACGAAAAAAAGACGCCAACAGGCACGTCCGGCATAAAAACACAAGACGCCGCGTTGCACCGTTAGAAACAATATGTAAGAATTCCGGACCCGTAAGGAGGAAGCGCCGGCAACCCCATGAGGTCCGGCAATAAATCAGCAACGCTCAGTAAGAGGCTGGATGTCGTTCGCAACAAGCAAGAGTGCGCATCCACTGCAAGATGCAACGACGCCACTGCGCTTTCGCATCAGGGAGTGGGCCGCTTGTGCACCGGGACTGCTCACGCAGCACGAGTGGCTCGCCTGGAGCGCCAATCCCCAGCCGCCCCTGCCTTCGGGCAACGACATTCCGCCCGTCACAGCCATGGCGCCCATGCTGCGCCGTCGCCTGGCCCACCTGGGCCGTGCCGCGCTGCATTGCGTATACGGCATTGGCCAGGCCGGCACGCAGAACCCCCTCGTTTTTGCCTCGCGTCATGGCGAGACCACGCGCCTGCGCCCTATGCTTGCCGACCTGGCTGCCGGCGAGCCACTGTCCCCGACCGCCTTCGGCCTCGCCGTCCACAACGCCATCGGTGCGCTCCACTCGATCGATCGGGGCGATACCAGTGTGATGCAGGCCGTCGCGGCCGGTCGCGACACGATCGAGACGGCCATCGTGGAAGCGGTTGGCCTGCTCGCGGATGGCTACGAGGAGGTCGCGGTCGTGGCCTGCGATGCGCCCCTGGACCCGGCGTACAGCGATTTCGTGGACGAACCCGAATGCCTGTATGCCTGGGCCTGGTCCATCGGTCATGCGGCCGCCGGCGCACCGGCATTCAGCCTGACGCAAGTCAATGCCGACGACGGCGAAGCGTGCGCCGCGCTGTTGCCGCACGGATTGGAAGTCCTGCGCTTCATGCTTGGCCAGGGACACACATTGGAATATCGCGGCCAGCGTTCGACGTGGATCTGGCAGCGGCATGATTGAAGGTTTGGGAAAGGCGTGGCGCATCGGCGCAACAGGAATCTGCTTCGCGTGTTTCGGCATTGGTGGCCTGTTATTGCGCATCGTCGTATTCCCTTTGTTGTCCTGCATCTTGCGCGTGGAACACGCGCATCGGCAAGCCAGCAAGGACGTCATTCATTTCGCGTTTCGCGGCTTTGTCTGGCTGATGTGCAGCCTCGGGGTGATCCGCTACGAGATTCGCAATGCCGAGCGGCTGCGTCGCAGCGGCCTGTTGCTGGTCGCCAACCACCCTTCGCTGATCGACGTCGTCTTCCTGATCGCGCTGGTGCGCAAGGCCGACTGCGTGGTCAAGGCGGCGCTGCTGCGCAACCCCTTTACGCGGGGGCCGCTGCTGGCGGCCGGCTACATCTGCAACGACTCGGGTGCCGGGCTGATCGACGACTGCCTGGCTTCGCTGCGGGCCGGCAACAACCTCGTGATTTTTCCCGAGGGCACGCGTACGCCGCTGCGCGGCTCGCTGAAATTGCAGCGCGGCGCGGCGAACATCGCGGTGCGCGGCTGCTGGGCGCTGACCCCGGTCACCATCCGCTGCGAGCCGTCCACGCTGACCAAGGGCGAAAAGTGGTATCACGTGCCGCGCAGGCGGCCGTATTTCACCATCGACGTGCACGAGGACGTGCCGCCGGAAGCCTGGGCCCGGCCCGGCCTGGAAGATGCCCAGGCCGTGCGCCAGCTCACGCGCTCGCTGTCAGATTTTTTTTCGAGGGAGACCCGCCGTGAAGGCGCTTGAGCAAGAGATCAAGGAACTGATCATTTCGTCGCTGTCGCTGGAAGACATGACGGCAGACGACATCGATACCAACGCGCCGCTGTTCGTGGAAGGACTGGGGCTGGACTCCATCGACGCGCTCGAACTGGGCCTGGCGCTGCAACGCCGCTACGGCGTCGTCCTGGAGGGCGAGAAGGACCAGATGAAGGCGCGCTTCGCCAGCGTGGCGGCACTGGCCGGCTTCGTCGCCCAGCAGCGCGCCGCGCAAGCCGCCTGAGGCGCGCGTACAGGACCGAAACGCAAGGAAGACCATGACTCACGACGAAGTGTTCGCCCGCGTGTCCGCCGTACTGCAGGATACGTTCGAGATCGAAGCCGGGCGCATCCGCCCGGAAGCGCGGCTGTATGACGACCTGGACATCGACAGCATCGACGCGGTCGACCTGCTCGTCAAACTCAAGCCGATGCTGGACAAGCCGCTGCGGCCCGAGCAGTTCAAGTCGGTACGCACATTGCAGGATGTGGTCGACGCGCTGGTCCTGCTGATCGACGCCCCCGCGACCTCCACTTCCGCCGCTGCCGCCGCTTCCGCCACCACCGCCTGAGCCCCCTCGTGACGCCTGCTCGTCCCACGCGCCTGCGCCGCTCCCGTGCGTGGCTGGCCGGAGCGCTGACCCTGCTCTACCCGGCAGTGATCTACCTGGGCCTGCAGTACAGCACGCCGCGCATCATGGCACTCGCGCTCGTGGTGCTGGCGGCATTGCGCGCGGGCGTGGCGGGGCAGCCCGGCTGGCGGCTGCTGGCGATGGCCGCCTGCGTGCTCGCGGTAATCGTCGGCATGACCGGCTCGGCCATGCCGCTCAAGCTCTATCCGGCGCTGGTCAATGCCACCATGCTCGCGCTGTTCGCGTGGAGCCTGTGGCGCCCGCCCACCATTGTCGAGCGCATCGCGCGCCTGCAGGATCCCGCCCTGCCGCCCGAGGGCGTGGCGTACACCCGGCGCGTCACGATGGCATGGTGCGTTTTCTTCGTGCTCAACGGCGCGCTGGCAATGCTGACCGCTGCGCTCGGCGATGACCGTGTCTGGGCGGTCTACAACGGCGGCATCGCCTATCTGCTGATGGGGGCGATGTTCGCGGGCGAATGGCTGGTGCGCCGCCGGGTGATGGCGCGCCATGCCGGCGCACAACGGCGGCCGGGCTGATCCGGATACGCGGAATTCTTGATGATGGACTGGACTGGACTGGGCGCGGCCATCCCGCGATTGGCGGCTGGGCCGCACCGGCACGTCGGCCTGCGTGTCGCTGAAGGCCTCGATGCCGCGTGCTTCGTGGCGCGCGTCGCCCGTTGGCGGCATGCGTTCGCCGGCGAGGCGGGGCGGCGTTGGGCGCTGTGGGAAGAGGACGCCGCCGAGTTTGCCGCCGCGCTGTTCGGCGCCTGGCACGCCGGCGTCTCGGTGGTGCTGCCGGGCGACGCCAGACCCGCGACCCTGTCGGCCTTGCGCGCGTCGCTGGACGGCATTGCGGGCAGCCTGCCCGACGCCCGTCGTCCGGACGACGCCCCGCCAGCATCCTACACATGGGAGCCCTTGTCGCCGGACGCGACACAGGTGACGCTGTTCACCTCCGGCTCCACCGGGGATCCCGTGGCGCTGCCCAAGCGGCTGGCCCAGCTCGAGGCCGAAGTGCATGCCCTCGAGTCCGCCTTCGGCCATCTCCTGCCCGCCGGCTCGCGGCTGCTGACCACGGTATCGCACCAGCATATCTACGGCCTGCTTTTCTGCGTGCTGTGGCCGCTCGCATCGGGCCGCCTGCTGGCCGCACCGCGGTTGTCCTATCACGAGGAAATCGCCCAGGCCTGTGCCACCGGCCCCGCTTATCTCGTCAGCAGCCCGGCACACCTGCGCCGCCTGCCCGCCCACCTGGACTGGTCCGGCGCAACGCGCCATCTGGGCGCCGTGTTCTCCTCCGGCGGACCGCTGCCGCCGGACGCCGGCGCCGCAGTGCTCGACCTGCTCGGCCAGTCCGCCATCGAGGTGTACGGCAGTTCCGAGACCGGCGGCATCGCCTGGCGGCAGGCCGACCGGCACGGTGCGCGCTGGACGCCGTTGCCCGGCGTGCAATGGCGTCTCGAAGCGGGTTTCCTTGCCGTCCGCTCCGGCCATTTGCCCACGCAGGACTGGCATCGATGCGCAGACCGGGCCGAGCCGGCCGGGGGCGATGCCTTCACCCTCGCCGGCCGTGCCGATCGCATCGTCAAGATCGAGGAAAAGCGCGTCTCGCTGAGCCAGGTCGAACAAACGCTGTCGCGCTCGCCCTTGCTCCGTGACGCCCGCACCCTCGTGCTCGACCTCGCCATCGGCCAGCGCCTCGGCGCCGTGGCCGTGCTCTCCGATGCGGGGCGCGCCATGCTTGCTGCCGAAGGACGGACGGCGCTCGCATCGGCCTTGCGGGAAACGCTGAGCCAGACCGTGGATGCCCTCGCCGTGCCCCGTCGCTGGGCCTTTCCCGAAATCATGCCGTGTAACGCCCAGGGCAAGACCACGGAGCAGATGCTGCGCGAGCAGTTCCGCCGGACACTCCCCGCCGCGCAGTGGCTGAGCCGGACGCCGGCACAAGCCGTCGCCATGCTGGACGTCGATGCCGGACTTGCCGCCTTCGACGGCCATTTCGCGCAAGTGCCGATCCTGCCCGGCGTGGCGCAAGTCGACTGGGCCGCCCGTCTCGCCGCGCAAGTGCTGCCCGTCCCCGGCCCGGACCGCTTCCTCCGCCTCGACGCGCTCAAATTCCTGCAGATCATCCGCCCCGGCTGCAAGATCAGGCTGGAACTGGACTGGCACGCCGAGCGGCAGATGCTCGCCTTCACGCTGTCCTCCGACTCCGGCCGTCACGCCACCGGGCGCATCGTCTACCGGAGTGCAGATGCCAGCGTTTGACCCCATCGTGCTCGTGCCTGTCTACAACCACGAGCACGCCATCGGCGACGTGGTGGCCGCCCTGCTCGCGCATCCGGTCAACTGCCTGCTGGTCGACGACGGCAGCAAGGCGTCGTGCGCCCAGGTGCTGGACGACCTCGCCGCCCGGCATGCCGGCCGTGTCCGCCTGCTGCGCCTGCCGCACAACCAGGGCAAGGGCGGCGCGATGATGGCCGGTTTCGCCGACGCCGCCCTGCACGGCCACACGCACGTCCTGCAGATCGATGCCGACGGCCAGCACGACACCGACTGCGTACCGCAATTCCTCGCCCTCGCCCGCGACAACCCTGCCGCCATGATCTGCGGCGCCCCACGCTACGACAACACCGTCCCGCTGGGCCGCCTGCTGGGCCGCTACCTCACGCATGTCTGGGTGTGGATCAACACGCTGTCGCTCGAGATCCGCGACTCCATGTGCGGCCTGCGCGTCTACCCGCTCGCGCCGGTGACGGAACTGCTGGCCGAGGAACGGCTGGGCCGCCGCATGGACTTTGACACCGAGGTGCTGGTACGCCTGAACTGGCGTGGCGTACCGATCATCAGCGTCCCGACTCCTGTCACCTACCCGGCCGATGGCGTCTCGCACTTCCGGCTGCTGGAAGACAACGTCCTGATCTCCCGCATGCATGCCCGGCTCTTCTTCGGCATGCTGCGACGGCTCCCCCGGCTGCTGGGCCGGAAGGTAGGATTGGCATGACCGCACGCCCCGCCACGCCCGCCGCAGGCACGCCGCACTGGACGGCCATCGCCGAATCCACCTGCGTCTGGGGCATCTGGGTGATGTACGCCGTCAACCGCCTGTTCGGCCGACTGCTGTTCCGCGTCTTCCTGTATCCGGTCGTCTTCTATTACTGGGCGACGAACGCCCGCGCGCGGCGCGCCTCGCTCGACTTCCTGCGCCGCGCCCACGCTCACACCGGCAGCCAGGGCAACGCGCCGGGCATGCTGCACAGCCTGCGCCACTTCACGCGCTTCGCCGAAACCCTGCTCGACAAGATGCTCGCCATGGGCGGCCGCTTCGGCCCGGTCCGGGGCGAAGGCACGGAGCTGATGCATGCGCGACTGGCAAGCGGCCGTGGTGGCCTGATCGTCACCGCCCACCTTGGCTGCCTCGAACTCTGCCGCGCGCTGGGCGAGCGGGCCGGCCTGCGCATCAACATCCTCGTCCATACGCTGCACGCGGAACGCTTCAATCGCATCCTGGAGCGGATCGACCCGCAGGCCGGCGTGCGGCTGATCCAGGTCAGCGACATCTCTCCGGCCACCGCCCTGCTGCTCAAGGCAAAGCTGGACGCGGGCGAGTTTCTCGCCATCGCCGGCGACCGCGTGCCGCCCAGCGCCGGGCGCACCGCAACGGCGGACTTTCTCGGCGCGCCCGCTCGGTTCCCGCTCGGCCCTTATGCGCTGGCCGGCCTGCTAGAGTGCCCGTTGTTCGCGATGGGATGCGTGCGCGACGGCAAGGGCCACCTGATGCGCTTCACCGAACTGGCGCGCGAGGTAAAGCTGCCACGCGCCGGCCGGCAGGCCGCGCTGGCCGGCTATGCCACCCTCTACGCCGACTGGCTGGCCGGAATGGCTGCCGGCTCCCCCTATGACTGGTTCAACTTCTTCGACTTCTGGGACGGCCGTGCCCGCCCCGATGCCTGACCGGACACCAGCGATTTCCATGTCACACGACTTCAGCCACGAGATCCGCCTCAGCCCCGCCTTCCACGACCTCGATCCCATGAACGTGGTCTGGCATGGCAACTACGTCCGCTACTTCGAGCATGCCCGCTGCGCGCTGCTGGAGAAGTACGGTTACGACTATCCGGCCATGCTCGAATCCGGCTATGCGTGGCCGGTGGTCGACATGCGCCTGAAATACGTACGTCCGCTGGTCTACGGCCAGGAGGTGGCGGTCCGCGCCAGCATCGTCGAATGGGAGAACCGCCTGAAGATCGAATACGAGATTCGCGATGCCGGTAGCGGCCAGCGGCTGACCAAGGGCTATACGATCCAGGTGGCGGTCGAGATGGCCAGCGGCGAAATGTCCTACGTGTGCCCGCCGGTGCTGGCCGAGCGGCTGGGGATTGCACAATGAAGCGCCGTCCTTTTCTCGCCTTCGCCGTGGCGATGCTCGCCTTGCCGGCCTGTGGCCCGACGTCGGCCGCCGACCTGCTCCCGGCGGTGGCGGCGCGACTCGACAACGCCCCGGTCATCCAGGGCCGCTTCGAGCAGACCCGCAGGCTGGCCGGCTTCACCAATCCGCTGGTGTCGCGCGGCGACTTCGTCCTGCTGCGGGCGCGCGGCCTGTCGTGGGTCACGCGCGAGCCGGTGGCGTCGAGCCTGCTGATCACGCCCGACCGGCTCGTGGTCCGCGACGGCGACGGCCGCATCCAGCAGCAGATCCGCGCGGATGCGCAGCCCGGCTTGCGGGCGGTCTCCGAAGCCATGCTCGCCGTGCTGCGTGGCGACTTCAGCGCCCTGACGCAACGCTTCCAGCTCGACGGCAAGCTCGTCGGCAAGCAGGGCTGGTCGCTCACCCTGACGCCGACGGACCCCGCCATGCGCCATATGTTCACGCGCATCGAACTGGCGGGCGACCGCTTCGTGCGCGAGGTGCGGCTCGACGAAGCCGGCGGCGACAGCACCCTGTTGCGCATGCTCGCCACCACGGCCTCCGCCGCGCCGAGCGCCGATCAGGAGCGCCGCTTTGACTGACCTGGCCTCCCGCGCCGGCGTCGCGGCTCCTGAAGGCGAGCACCGCGGTGGCACGGTCTACCGATGGCTGGCGCTCCTCTGGCTGGCCTGCGTACTCGGCATCGGCCTGCACCAGTGGCAATTCTGGCGCGACTTCGACATCGACACCGACGTCATGACCCTGCTGCCGTCGAGCGAGCGCACCGCCACGGCCGATCGCGCGCTGCGGCGGCTGGCCGATGGCGTCTCGCGCGAGGTCGTCGTGCTGGTCGGCGCGCCCGAATGGCCGAAGGCCCGGGCGGCGGCAGCGCGGCTGCGCGCCGTCACGGACGGGCAGCAGAAGCTGCTGGAGCCGGTCGACCGGCTGGGGGGCTTCGACCTCGACGCGGCGTTGTCGCTTTACCGGCCCTATCGTCAGGGCATGCTGACCGATGCCCAGCGGACGCAACTCCGGCAGGCCGACCCGCACGCGCTGGCCAGCCAGTCGCTCACCCGCCTCTACCAGTTTTCCGCCGGCCCCCGCCTGACCGAATGGCGCGCCGACCCGCTCGGCCTGTGGCCGGACTGGTGGATGGCCCGCGCCGCCGCCACGCGCGTCAGCGAGCGCGATGGCCTGCCGGCAGTCACCGGCGATGGCCGCGAGTGGGTGGTGCTCAGCTTCCGCACCGCCGGCCCGGCCTTCTCCAGCAGCGGCGCCACCGACTATGCCGACCTGCTGGCCAACGCCGCGCGGGCCGCAAGCCTGGGCGACGACAGCGTGCGCGTCGTCGCCGCCGGCATCCCGCTGCACGCCGAAGCCGCCGCCGCGCAGGCCAATCGCGAAATGAACGTGATCGGCTTCGGCTCGCTGGCTGCGGTAATCGCGCTAGTGTGGCTGGCGTTCCGCTCGCTGCGGCCAATCGTGCTGGTGGCGGCCTCGCTGCTGGTCGGCACGGCCGCCGCGATCTCCGTGACGGCGCTTGTCTTCGGCCGGGTCCACCTGCTCACGCTCGTCTTTGGCGCGAGCCTCGTGGGCGTGGCCGAGGACTACGGCATCCATTACTTCGTCACGCGGCAGGCTCGTCCGGCATGGGCGCCGGCGCACACCATGCGCATTCTGCTGCCGGGCATGGCGCTGGCGCTGGGCACCAGCGTGGCGGCCTATCTCGCGCTCGGCATCGCACCGTTTCCCGGCCTGCGCCAGATGGCGCTGTTCTCGGCAGTCGGTCTCGTGGCCGCCTTCCTGACCGTGGTGCTGTGGTTCCCGTGGGTGGACCGCAAGCCGCTGCGCGCGACCCCTGTCTCCGACTGGCTGGCCGGCACGCTCGCCCGCTGGCCCCGCGTCGGCGCCAATCGCCGCAGCCTGCTGGGGGCCGGCCTGCTGGCGCTCGCGATCGTGCCTGGACTGATGCAGGTACGCGTCAGCGACGACCTGCGGCAGCTCCAGAGCTCGCCGCCCGCGCTGGCCGAGGCGCAACGCAGCGCCGGCCGCCTGCTCGGCACGCCCAGCCCCGCCCAGTTCGTGCTCGTGCGCGGTGCAACGCCGGACGAAGTCCTTGGCCGCGAGGAAGCCGTCAGGACGGCACTTGGCGGGCTGGTCCGCGCCCATGCGCTCGACGGCGTGCTCGCGCTCTCCGACTGGGTGCCGTCGGCTGCGCGCCAGCGTAGCGACGCCGCACTGGTCCGCGCCGTCGAACAGGGCGTCCGCGAGCGCGTGGCGAGCCGGCTTGGCGGCGATGCCGGTCCGCCCGCCGCCGGGGACGCCGGGGTGCTGACCCTGCCGGCCTGGCTCGACCATCCCGTCTCGGCCTCCCTGCGCCATCTCTGGCTCGGCGCGGAAGGCAACGGATACGCCAGCGTCATGCTGCTGCGCGGCCTCGACGACACGGCCAACATCCCCCGCGCCGCCGCTGCCGTGGCCACCGTAGCCGGCGCACAATGGGTGGACCGCGTGGCGGACTTCTCCTCGCTGCTGCACCGCTATCGCACGCTGATGACGTGGCTGCTCGGCGCCGGCGCGGTCGCCATCGGCCTGTTGCTGTTCCTGTATCACGGCCGGCCCGCGTGGCGGGCGCTGGTGCCGACGTTGCTGGCCGGCGTGGTCAGTGTGGCGTTACTGGGGTGGCTGCACATGCCCTTGCAGCTGTTCTCGGTCCTCGCGCTCGCCCTGCTGCTGGGCGTGGGCGTGGACTATGGCATCTTTCTTCTCGAGCACCCTGGCGACGGCAGCGCCTGGACCGCCATCGTGCTCGGCGCCGCCAGCACGCTGCTTGCCTTTGGCTTGCTGGCCCTTTCCACTACACCGGCGCTGCGCGCGTTCGGCATCACAATGCTTTCTGGCGTGGGCACCGTCTGGTTGCTCTCGCCGTGCTTCCGGCCCGACAGCCCGGCCGGCGTCGGCCCCCACGGGGCGGACGGCACATCCTGCCAAGTCGCAAAGGAGTAGTCCCAGATGCAAGACCAAAATGTGGATGTCCTGATCATCGGCGCCGGCCCGTCCGGCTCAGTGGCCGCCGGCCTGCTGCGCAAGCGCGGCATCGGCGTACTCGTGCTGGAGCGCGAGACGTTTCCGCGCTTCTCCATCGGCGAGAGCCTGCTGCCGCAAAGCATGGCCTATATCGAGGAGGCCGGCATGCTGCAGGCAGTGGTCGAGGCCGGCTTCCAGTACAAGAATGGCGCCGCCTTCGTGCGTGGCGACCGCTACACCGACTTCGATTTCCGCGACAAGTTCTCGCCCGGCTGGGGCACCACCTATCAGGTGCAGCGCGCGCGCTTCGACGACGTGCTGATCCGCGAGGCCGAGAAGCAAGGGGCCGAGGTACGCTACCGGCACCAGGTCACCGCCGTGGACGTGAGCGGCGCGCAACCGGTCGTCACCGCGCAGGACGACGCCGGCAACAGCTACCGCATCAACTGCCGCTTCCTGCTCGATGCCTCGGGCTTTGCGCGCGTGCTGCCGCGACTGCTGGACCTGGAGTCGCCGTCGAGCTTCCCGGTGCGCAGCGCCATCTTCACCCACGTCGAGGACGGCATCCCGCCCGGCACGTTCGACCGCAACAAGATCCGCATCAGCATCCATCCTGACCATGCCGACGTGTGGTACTGGACCATCCCGTTCTCCGACGGGCGCTGCTCGCTGGGCGTGGTCGCGGAGCCGTCGTTCCTCGCGCAATATCCGGGCGACGACATGGCGCAACTGCGCGCGCTGGTCGCCGAAGAGCCGGCCCTCGAAAAGCTGATGGAGAACGCGCGCTGGGACACCCCGGCCCGGCACATCACCGGCTATTCGGCCGACGTCAGCACGCTGTGGGGCAAGGGCTATGCCCTGCTGGGCAACGCTGGCGAGTTCCTCGACCCCGTGTTCTCGTCAGGCGTGACCATCGCATTCAAGTCGGCCAGCCTCGCGACAGCGTGCGTCGCGCGCGAGTTCGCGGGTGAGACCGTGGATTGGGAGAACGACTACGCGCGAACCCTGCGCGACGGCGTGGCCTGCTTCCGCGCCTACGTGGAGGCGTGGTACGCCGGGCGCTTCCAGAAGCTGATCTTCCATCCCAACGCCACCGGCGAGATCCGCGCGATGATCTCGTCGATCCTGGCGGGCTATGCCTGGGACCGCAGCAATCCCTTCGTGGCCGAGGCCAGGCGGCGACTGGATATCCTGGAGCAGTTTTGCGCGATCTGATCGTCATCGGCGCACTGGCCGCGGCACTGGCGTCGGTCGCGGGCTGCGCGGCACTGGCTCCGGACGCCTTGCCGTCTGCCGAAGCTGCCGTAGCGACCGCAACACCCGCGCTGCCGCCGGCTCCCGTCCTGCGCCTGCCACCCGCGTCGCTGGGTCGCCAGCTTGCCCTCCAGCAGCGCATCGTGGTGCGCTATCGCACACCCGACGGCGAGGCGTCGCGCGAGTTGCTGACGCTGCTGCAGGCCGACGCCTCGCACACGCGGCTGGCCGCCATTGCCGGCTCGCAGGTGCTGGCCCGGCTCGACTGGGACGGTGAGGCGCTGAACATTACCCGCGCCCCGTGGGCGCCGGCCGAACTGGCGCCCGAGCGCATCCTCAGCGACCTCCAGCTTGCACTCTGGCCGGCCGATGCCATCGCGCACGCGCTCCCGGCGGGATGGACCCTGGATGCCTCTGCGGAATCGCGCGTGCTGCGGTACGGCGAAACGCCGGTTGTCGAACTGGCCTTCCCCGGGGACGGCGCCACCGACCTCATCCATCGCCGCGACGGCTACGCGCTGACGATTCGCCCCCTGCAGCAGTCAGACATACCTCGATGACCCACATCTACCTGAACGCCATGGGCATCGGCTGCACGCTCGGCAGCGGCGCGAGCGCCGTGCGCGCCGCGCTCGCCAACGACGCCGGCCCGTCGGGCGGCGAGGCCACCGACCGCCTGACGCCCGGCCGCACCCTGCACGTCGGCACAATGCCCCAGGTCGGCGAGCCGTCCGCGCAGACGCCCTTGCGCTGGCGCACGCGCAACAACGCCATGGTCGACCATCTGCTGGCACAGATCCGTCCCGCCGTGGACCACGCCATGCAGCGCACCACCCCATTGCGCGTAGCCGTGGTGATCGGCACCAGCACCTCGGGCATCCGCGAGGGCGGCAACGCCATCCGCGCGCTGCATGCGGGCGGCGCCTTGCCGCAGGACTTCCAGTACGCCCAGCAGGAGTTGGGCTCGCCCGCCGAGTACCTGGCCACGCAATTGGGCGCGACCGGGCCGGCCTACACGATTTCCACCGCCTGCTCGTCCGGCGCGAAGGCACTCGCCTCTGCCGCCCGATTGCTGCGTGCAGGCATGGCCGATGTGGTCGTCGCCGGAGGCGCCGACACGCTGTGCCCGTTCACCATCGGCGGCTTCAGCGCGCTGGAAGCGGTGTCCGCGCAGCGCTGCAATCCGTTCTCGCGCAACCGGGCCGGCATCAATCTCGGCGAGGGCGGTGCGCTGTTCCTGGTGTCGCGCGAGCCCGGACCCGTGCGGCTGAGCGGATGGGGCGAGACCTCCGACGCCTACCACATGTCGGCTCCAGACCCGACCGGCAAGGGCGCCGCCGCGGCCATGGCGCAGGCACTCTCGCGCGCCGGCCTGGCCGCGGCCGAGATCGACTACCTGAACCTGCACGGCACCGCCACGGCACAGAACGACGCGATGGAAGCCCTCGCCACCGAAGCCGTCCTCGGCCTCGACGTGCCCGCCAGTTCCACCAAGGCGATGACCGGCCACACCCTGGGCGCGGCCGGCGCGGTGGAAGCGGGCCTGCTCTGGCTGAGCCTGGTGGACAACCCCGCCGGCCGCCTGCCGCCGCACTGGTGGGACGGCGAACGCGATCCCGCGCTCCCGCCGATACGGCTGGCCGGCCCCGCCGAGGCACTGGGCCGCGCCCCGCGCCACCTCATGAGCAATTCCTTCGCCTTCGGCGGCAGCAATATATCCCTGATCCTGAGCGCAGCGTGAACCCGCAGTCCCCTTCTACTTCCCCCTCTGCTTCCGCAGCCCCGGCACCCGCGCTGGCCCCGCTGGTCCCGTCGGTCCCATTACCACCCCTGGCGGAACTGGTGCCCCACAGCGGCAGCATGTTGCTGCTCGACGAACTGCTCCACGGCGACGCCGAATGCACCGTCACGCGCACCACCATCCGCCCCAGCCAACTGTTCGCCAGCGAGGACGGCGTGCCCGGCTGGGTCGGCATCGAGTTCATGGCGCAGACCATTGCGGCCTGGTCGGGCGTGCGAGGGCTTCGCGCGGGCCAGCCGCCCCGCATCGGCTTCCTGGTAGGGGCGCGGCACTATGCGTGCGACCTGCCGGTCTTCCCGCACGGCAGCGTGCTGACCGTGACCGCGCGTGCCGAGATGATCGGCGAGGACAGCCTGAGCATCTTCGCCTGCGAGATCGAGCTCGACGGGCGCGTCGTGGCGCGTGCCCATGTTTCCGTATTCCAGCCTGCCGATGCGCAGGCCTTCCTGCAAGGACAACCTCAAGCATGACGAACCGGACTGTACTGGTGACAGGCGCGTCGCGCGGCATCGGCCGCGCCATCGCCCAGCGCCTCGCTCGCGAGGGCTTCGACATCGCGGTGCACTGCCGCAGCCGCCGCGCCGAAGCCGAGGCCGTGGCCGACTCCGTCAGGAGCCTCGGCCGCGCCGCGCGCGTGCTCGCCTTCGACGTCTCCGACCGCGCCGCCACCGCGCAGGCACTGGCGCAGGACATCGAGGCGCACGGTGCCTACTACGGCGTGGTCTGCAATGCCGGCATCGCACGCGACGCGGCCTTCCCGGCCATGAGCGGCGAGGACTGGGACGACGTCATCCACACCAACCTCGACAGTTTCTACAACGTGCTCAATCCGGTCGTCATGCCGATGGTCCAGCGTCGCGCGCCGGGCCGCATCGTGACGCTGTCGTCCGTCTCGGGGCTGGTGGGCAACCGCGGCCAGACCAACTACAGCGCGGCCAAGGCCGGCATCATCGGCGCCACCAAATCGCTGGCCATCGAACTCGCCAAGCGGCAGATCACGGTCAATTGCGTGGCACCCGGCCTGATCGACACCGACATGGTCGACCCCGAGGTGCGCGACGAAGCCCTGCGCATGATCCCGGCCCGCCGCATGGGCACGCCCGACGAGGTGGCGGCGACGGTGGCGTTCCTGATGTCGGCCGACGCGGGGTACATCACCCGGCAGGTGATTTCCGTGAACGGGGGGATGTTCGGATGAAACGCGTCGTCGTCACAGGCGCCGGGGCGCTCAGCGCGCTCGGCAACGACTGGCCCACCGTGGCCGCCCGTCTGCGCGAATGCCGCAACACGGTCGTGCAGATGCACGAGTGGGCGCAGTATCAGGGGCTCAACACCCAGCTTGCGGCACCGGTGCCCGCCTTCGACCTGCCGCCGCACTACTCGCGCAAGGCCACGCGCAGCATGGGGCGCGTGGCGCTGATGTCGGTGCTGGCGAGCGAGGCCGCGCTGCATGACGCCGGCCTGCATGGCGACCCGCTCGTCACCAGCGGCGACATGGGGGTCGCCTACGGCTCGTCCACCGGCACGCCGCAGGCAGTGGCGGACTTCAGCCGCATGATCCTCGACCGGTCCACCGACAGCATCAGCGCGACCACCTACATCCGCATGATGCCGCACACCACGGCGGTCAATATCGGCGTGTTCTTCGGCCTGACCGGACGCATCATCACCACGTCGAGCGCCTGCACGTCCGGCAGCCAGGGCATCGGCTACGCCTACGAGGCCATCCGCTCCGGCCGGCAGGTAGCCATGCTGGCCGGCGGCGCCGAGGAACTCGACCCTACCGAGGCCGCCGTCTTCGACACGCTGTTCGCCACCAGCACCCGCAACGACGCGCCCGCCATCACCCCGAGCCCGTTCGACGCCGGACGCGACGGCCTCGTACTTGGCGAGGGCGCCGGCACGCTGGTGCTCGAGGAACTGGAACACGCCCGGGCGCGCGGCGCGCGCATCCTCGCCGAGATCGTCGGCTTCGGCACCAACAGCGACGGTGCGCACGTAACCCAGCCCAAGGCCGAGACGATGGCCCAGGCGATGCGGCTGGCGCTGCGCGATGCCGGGCTCGCGCCGGAACAGATCGGCTACGTCAACGCCCACGGCACCGCCACCGACCACGGCGATATCGCCGAGTCGCACGCCACCCATGCCGTGCTTGGCGCGGGCGTGCCGATCAGCTCGCTGAAGAGCTACATCGGCCACACCCTCGGCGCGTGCGGTGCGCTGGAAGCGTGGATGACCATCGGCATGCTGCGCGATGGCTGGTTTGCACCGACGCTCAATCTCCGCGAACCCGACCCGCGCTGCGCCCCGCTCGACCATATCGTCGGCGGCGGTCGGACCCTGGCCCCGGAGTACGTGATGAGCAACAACTTCGCCTTTGGCGGGATCAACACATCGCTCGTGATCCGCCGCTGGCAGGACTGATCCCATTTCCCGCTCACCAACGCGTCACAACAAGGAGAACATCCATGAGCCGTACCCGCATCACCCGTCTCGCATTGCTGGCCCTCACGACTGCCGCCGCGCTCCACGCGCTTCCCGCCAGCGCGCGCGACACCAAGCTGATGCTGCCGATCCAGGACGTGCTGGACATGCCGCAGGCCAAGGAGCAGCTCGACGGCAAGGTCCGCTTCTACTTCGCCGGGAACAAGTCGCCGAAGGTGCTGCAGGAGTTCTCGACCGAAGTGTCAAACCGCAAGACCAACGGCGTGGGCAAGAGCGACGAGGAAGCCTGCCGCTGGGCCGCGCTGAGCGCGCTGGTGGCCTTCCAGGACAAGGCGCGCGAGCTTGGCGCCAACGGCGTGGTGGATCTGGCGAGCTACTACAAGAAGGACGAAGTGCGCGATACCGCCAACTACGAATGCCACGCCGGCGCCATCGTGGTGGGCGTGGCGCTGAAGGGCAAGCTGGTCCGTATCGCGAACTGAGGCACGGCCATGACACGCGGCGCGGCATCGGTGCGCATGCGCACGGGTTCGGTGGCGGCGCTGCTGGCCGGCGCCCCGCCCGCGGGGCAATGGCTGTCCGCCAGCGAGCAGGAGCGGCTTGCCGGCATTGCCGGAGCGCGGCGCGCCGGCCAGTTCGTCGCCGGACGATGGCTTGCGCGCCATCTGCTCGCGGCGGCCCATGGCGATGCCGCCCCGAGCTGGACGCTGGATGCCCACCCTGACCGGCCGCCCGCTGTCTCCGGCCACCCCGGCATCCACCTGTCGATCGCGCACAGCGGCGACGCTATTGCCTGCACGGTGGCGAACGTGGCGGTCGGCGTCGACGTGGAGGCCGTCACGCCGCGCCGCCTCGGCGATGTCCTGCGCGCGGTCACTACGCCGGACGAACTGGCCGCGCTCGGCGACGTGGACGACATCGTCGCCCGCGAGGTATGGACGCTCAAGGAAGCCTGGATCAAGTGCACCGGCGGCGAGCTGTTCTCGACCATGCTCGGCCATCGGGCCGAGGTCCGTCCCGCCACGCCCGATGCCGCCAACGCCTGCACGTGGCGGTATCCGGACAAGGTGGTGGCCGTCGTGCTTGGCGGCAGTACGGCTACCCTGACTGCCGACTCGCCGCTGCCATCGCGCCACTGGCATGTCGGCACCCCACAACGCGTCGAGGCAAAGCCTTCGACCTGACAATCCTATCCGCAGTCTCTCAGCAGGATCTCCTCCCAGCATGCCGTTCAGCAAGGACTCCACCGGCACGGCCCAGGCCGTGTCGCCCGCCAGCATCGAATTCAGCGGTGCGCCGCTCACCATCGAGGACGTCGTGGCACTGGCCCGGCGCAACGCGACGTCGCGTCTTTCGGATGCGCCGGCCTTCCGTGCCCGCATCGAGCGCGGCATGGCGTTCCTCGACAGCCTGCTGGCCGACGAGGGCCGCATCTACGGCGTCACGACCGGCTATGGCGACTCCTGCGGCGTGGAGGTTCCGGTCAGCCTTGCACCGCAGTTGCCCGCCCGCCTCTACACGTTCCACGGTTGCGGGCTCGGGAGGATTCTGGAGGCCGACGAGACGCGGGCGGTGCTCGCCGCGCGCCTGGCTTCGCTGTGCCAGGGCTACTCGGCGGTCAGCCCCGCGCTGCTGGAGCAGCTTGCGGCGTTCCTCGCCCACGACGTCCTGCCCCGCATTCCGGCCGAAGGCTCGGTCGGCGCGAGCGGCGACCTCACGCCGCTCTCCTACGTGGCGGCGGCACTTTGCGGTGAGCGCGAGGTCCTGTTCGACGGCAGGGTCATGGCGGCCGGCGACGCCCTGGCCGCCATCGGACGCGCGCCGCTTGCCCTGCGCCCCAAGGAGGCGCTCGCCATCATGAACGGCACGGCAGTCATGACCGGGCTGGCTTGCCTGGCCTGGCAACGTGCCGCCACGCTGGCCAACCTCGCTGCCGCCATCACGGCCTGCGGCGTGGTGGCGACAGCCGGCAACCCCTATCACTTCGATGCGGCCCTGTTCGCCGCCAAGCCGCATCCGGGCCAGTTGCGCGCAGCGGCCACTATCCGGCACTGGCTGGGCGACGAGCGCGCGCCGCGCCACGCGCACCGGCTGCAGGATCGCTATTCCCTGCGCTGCGCGCCGCACGTGATCGGCGTACTGGAAGATGCGCTGGACTGGTCGCGCCGCTGGATCGAGACCGAACTCAACAGTGCGAACGACAATCCGCTGGTCGACCCCGACGAGGAGCGCCTGCTGCACGGCGGGCATTTCTACGGCGGCCATATCGCCTTTGCCATGGACGCGCTGAAGGCGGCCATCGCCAGTGTCGCCGACCTGCTCGATCGCCAGCTCGCGACACTGGTCGACCCGCGCTACAACCATGGCCTGCCGGCCAACCTGTCGGGCGCCACCGGATCGGAAGCCTGCCTGCACCACGGGCTGAAGGCCGTCCAGATCGGCGTGTCGGCGTGGACGGCCGAGGCACTCAGGCACACCATGCCGGCCGCCTCGTTCTCGCGTTCGACCGAGTGCCACAACCAGGACAAGGTGAGCATGGGGACCATTGCTGCACGTGACTGCATCCGGGTGCTGGAACTCACCGAGCAAGTGTCGGCCGCGATGCTGGTAGCCGTGCGCCAGGCGCTTGGGCTGCGGCGGCGGCTTGGGGAGACCGTCCCCGAAGCCCTGCTGCCGCTCGTCGGGCGGCTCGACGCCGCCATCCCCTTCCTGGATTCCGACCGCGCCCTCGACCGCGAACTGGCTGCGCTGATCGACCAGATCAGGGCCGGAACATGGTAGCCAACGCCGCCGCGATATTCTTCCTGCAGGCCGCGACGCTGGTCGGCCTGCCCTGGCTGCTATGGCGGCTGCCACCGGTGCGGGCGGTCATGCCGCTTGTGGTGGTCCAGGTGCTGGTCGGCATCGCCCTCGGCCCCACGCTATTCGGCAAGCTGTGGCCGGCCGCCTGGGCACAAACCTTCGGCCCCGACCGGCTGGCGATGCTCACGGGCCTGCAATGGCTGGCCGTCACGCTGTTCTGCTTCCTGAATGGACTGCACTTGCGCGGCCTGCACGCCGAATCGCGGCCGGGGCTCGTGCTGGCGGTATCGGCCGGCGGAATCGTCGTCCCGCTGGTGCTCGGCGCCTTGTTCGGCCTCTGGCTCGCGGACGCATTGCCCGCGATCGTGGGCGCACGCAGCACCCCCGCCGGCTCCGCGCTGGCGATCGGCCTGTGCGCCGCCGTGACCGCGCTGCCAGTGCTGGCCGCGATCCTGCACGAGATGGACCTGCGGGCCACCCGGCTCGGTGCGCTGGCACTCAAGTGCGCCGCGGTGACCGATGGCGCAATCTGGTTCCTGCTGACACTGGCACTGTTGGCCGGCACGGCGGGAACGGGCATGGATGTCGCGCTGACGGCAGCCGGCGTCGTCGGCTATCTGGGCGTGATGCTCTGGCTCTTGCGCCCGCTGCTGGCACGACTGGCCCTCGCGACCGGCCTCGGCAGCCATGACGGCAACGGCCCGGATTGGCTGCCAGTGCTGGCGCTGGTGGTGGTGGCAGGGTCCGCCTGCCTGTCGGAACTGACCGGACTGCACCACGTCATGGGTGGCCTGCTCGCCGGCCTTGTCTGGCCGCCCCGATTCGCGGCCACGGTACGGCGGCAGATCGCGCCACTCACCTTCCATGTGCTGATGCCGTTCTTCTTCCTCTCCGCTGGCCTGCGAGCCGAGATCAGCCTGGACGGCATGGCATGGCTCCAGGTGTTCGCCGGCTCCCTGGCGGTATCGCTGGCCGGCAAGATGCTCGGCGTGGCGCTACCGGCAAGATTGGCCGGCCTCGGCTGGCGCGATGCCGTAGCACTCGGGGCACTCCTCCAGACCAAAGGCATGGTGGAACTGGTCGTGCTGGGGATGCTGCGCGAGGCGGGAGTGATCGGCGCGCCGGCTTTCGCTGGCCTGCTGCTCACCGCGCTGGCAACGACGGTGCTGGCGAAGCCGCTGACGATGGCATGCATGCGGGTGGCGAGGGGCGGCGCTACCGGCCTGAGGAATGCGTAGCTATGCTACCTTCCGGAAGCTTGGGGAAGCGCTCGCCGCGCTCGATGGCCGCTTGGCCGCCCCTAGTGGCGATGGACTGCGCTGTGACGTTAAATTCACCCGATAGCGTGGGGGCTCAACGCCAATTTCACGAAAAGGACCGCCCAACGCAAATGTCTGCTTCACGCCAGGCTGTTGCCATTTGGAAGCCTCAGCGGCTACTATTCCGCGAACGCAGTTCTAGCCATGCAGTTCTCAATAGGGGCGCAGATGGAACAGCAGTCAACCGAGGCATGTCTTAAGCAACTACGCGAACTATCGTTGCGTGGTCTCGCCAGCTTTGACTTCGAGGCGATACTCGAACAGCACTACCGCCATTGGGTGCAAGCAGGGGATACCGTCATAGACGTCGGCGCGCATGTCGGGCGGCACCTTGGCCCTTTGCTCGACTGCGTTGGCCCGGGTGGGAAGGCCATCGCCTTCGAACCGCTTCCGTTTGCGTTTCACACGCTCGAAGACAGGTTCAAGGATACCGGCGTGGTTCTGCATAACGTTGCGCTCAGTAACAGAATCGGCGAATCCGACTTTACTTACGCCCGCGGAACCCCTGAAGAGAGCGGACTGCGGCAGCGCCAATACAATCGCCCTGACGCAGCCAACCCGACCCAGATAAAGGTGCGCGTCGATTCCCTTGATCGTTGTGTCGCCGGACTCACCGAGCTCTCATTCATCAAGATCGACGTTGAAGGCGGCGAGATCGACTGCCTGGAGGGTTCGCGTGCGACGCTGGCCAAGTTCCGGCCTGTCGTGTCAGTCGAGTATGGCAAGCCATCGTACAGCGCGTATGGCAATACTCAGGACACTCTATTCGAACTGGCCCAGTCTTGTGACTATGCCCTGCTCGATATATTCCTGAACCCATTGGACAGGATCGAAGAGTGGCGTCTGGCCTGCGACTGTGTCTGTTGGGATTTCCTGATGGTCCCTAGAGAGCGACGAGGCGAGTTCGTGGCCAGGGTGTACTCGCGCGCACACTATGCATTGGAGACGCCCAAAGCCAATAGCGAGGGAGAGATAGCCAGCCTGCAAGCGCGGGTTCGCCAACTCGAAGGAGAGGTGGCCGCCTACCAGAATTCTGCGTCATGGAAAGTCACCGCTCCCATTCGCGCGATGGTCAAGCCGTTTCGGACATAAGCCAAGACCGCAAAAGCAAGAGGCCCGGACGGAAAAAGCCATCCGGGCCTTCCTCTATTCCACTTACCGCCTTCCCGCGTTGCGCCCTTCTGCCGCGCCGCTCGGGTCAAGGCATCGTAGCTGCGCTCAGAGCGCCTGTCCCGCGATCCGCCGCAGCATCGGAATATTCCGCCAAGACTCCCGGGCCTTGGCTAATGCGGCGGAGCACGTGGGCGAACGATCCGGGACCGTCTGAAAACCGGAGGCGCTGCAATCCGGTGCGGACATCATTTTCAGACAGTTCGGTGCCGTGTTCCGCAAATTCGCCGCAACTCCGTCGGTCAGATGAAGTGATACTCAATGCTCGAAATAATGAAACAACTTGAGCATGAGGCTTCGATCGTTCCCCCAACCTGAATGCTGGCCTCTTACGAGCGCCCTGATCTCGGCCCTCCTCCTGAGCGGGTGTGGCGGCGGGGAGGACAACAGAACCACCAACGCGGCGGGCGCTCAAGGCACGTCAGCCACCGCTGGCGCAAACAGCCCGACGCCGGCGCCTGCTGACGCCGACGCGAAAGACAGCGACGAGCCGGCGGCTTCCTTCCATTGTCCGGCGGGCTACCAGGAGCGCGTCATTGGCACAGGCTCGGCCGGCAATGAAGTCACGCTGGCCACCATCGACAAGTCGGCCACGTTCACCGCTACGGCTCCCACACTGATCACATCCAACATCACGATTTGCGTCAGAACGATACCCGCCAGCGAAATGCCGGGCGGGCTCGCTCCCGACGTCGCCTATGCCGTCGACCTGATAGCGAACGGCGCCTATGGGGACCTGCTGCATCCGCAACTCAGCGTCACGTTCCCGATGCCGCTGGAAGCCTCGAATCCAGTTCTCGAGGTTGCCAAAGAAGAACACGGCACCTTCTCCTACAGTCGTTCCCCGGGTTCGGCTGCACAAGAGCGAGGCCAAGACCTTGTCATCAGCGCCTCGGCACTTGAGGCGGGCCTATACGTTGTCCGTATTCCGCAGTCGCCTGCCACAGGAACGACAGATCCCGGCAGCGACATTTCCAAGACGCAGGCCGGGGGTAGCTCAGCCGGCGACGGTGATCCGTCCGTTGGCCCGGACAAGGCTTCTGTCACGTACGAGGTGGGCGTCGGCATGAGCGGGAGCAACGCCGTGAATGTGTCCCAACTTTGCCGCTTGCCCTGCACGACATCGAGCACCCCGACCACGGTCACCGTGAACGTGAATACCGCACGTTAGACCTACGGCGTCGCAGCCAATATTGATGCGGCTTCCGGCGCCCGGAATGGCCGGAGTCAGCGCCCGTAGCTCCGCCCACATGCGAGACCTGGCGATCTGAGCAGCTTCCTGCCCCACGGTGGCCTCCGAAGCACTTGTGTTCACAGCGCGCTCAGTCGCAGAATTTTCCGCGAATCAGATCAGACAGGTCTCGTGGCGGAGCCGGCCGCCGTCAACCAATATGGATCACGAAATGCGGCTGCGCTGCAGCAGCAGGCCGACGGTCCCGCCCTGCGGGAGATGCCTCACAATTTTCCGATTGGAGTGGAAAATGCTCCACCAGATCCATGAATTCCTGTGCCGCCTTTCCGGCAGGCATTTCCTCACAGCGATTCCGGAGGACGATGTCGGGTATCTCTGTCGCGCATCCGATCTCGTGGATCTGGAGCATCGGCAGCACACGCTTTCCCGGGCGCCCAGGTAAGGGATGGCGCCCTCACAGCTTGCATGGACATCCATCCGCGAGCGTTCCATATGCGACGAACTCTTCTCCGGCTACTGGTCGCAATTGCGATGACGTACGCCATCACGAGTTGTGGCGTGATTGGCTGTGCTGGCCGCGGCGGCAACGGCGGGTACGCGGCTGGCTGCGGTGCCGGCGCGCGATTCTGACTCCGCCTTGAGTTCAGAGATTTCCCCCTCCATTTTCAGACCTGGCTGATTGATGCAGGCGTGACAGCAATCGAAACTAGCATTCGAGGGGGCTGACCCGCAGCCTCCTTTCCTCTAGATTGGCGATGGACCCCGACAATCTATTCTCGACCGCCCACTCTCCCCTGGTGGGCGTTTTTTTATCCACGCTTCGAGTCGATGTCTACTACGCAGATCATCCTGGTTGGCATAGCCACCGTTATTCTTGGATACATGGCCTTCGTATATGACTCCGCGAAAACGATATATGAAGATGAGTGCGATGGCGACTGCGATCAACGCAGTAACAAGCGGCGATCGTAAGTGGCCTGCCAGCAGGCCACCACAATGCCAAGTAGACATTTTCCGACGGATGTACATGTCTATAGAATAAACTCTAAACTTAAAAAGTTAGTCATTGTCACAACACTTGAAATAATTCATTGAATTGATCCACATCCATTCACATAATTCGCACATCGCAAGTCCATATTGCGATTTATGAAAATTCGTGAGGACGATTCAATGAAATACAAGCTTCTTGCAGCCGCAGCGGTTCTGCTCGCATCGGCAGGCGCCCAGGCGCAATCCAGCGTCACGATGTATGGCATCGCCGACGTGGGTGTCCAGTACCTGACGAAGGCCGATGGCGTGCATAACGGCGCCTCGATGACTTCTGGGAATTACTCGGGTTCGCGCTGGGGACTTCGCGGCGTCGAGGATCTTGGCGGTGGCCTGAAGGGCATCTTCACGCTCGAAAGCGGCTTCAACATGGACACCGGCTCGGCTGCCGACTCGTCACGCCTGTTCAACCGGCAGGCGTTCGTGGGCGTGCAGGGCGACTTCGGCGCCCTCACGCTCGGCCGCCAGCAGTCCCCCCTGTATGACTTCGGCCTGATCTATGATCCGATGGCCCTCGCCAGCCACTATTCGATCGGCGTGCAGGACGCGTGGATGGCTTCCAGCCGTGCCGACAATGCGATTAAATATGTGGGCGGCTTTGGCGGCCTGACCGCATCGGCGATGTACAGCTTTGGCTATGCGCCTGGCGGCGAGCTGCCGGGCGACTCGAAGGAACACCGCGAGTTTGCCGCTGGACTGAACTATGCGAGCGGCCCCTTCAGCATCGGCGGCGTGTATGAATACCTGCAGCCGGCTACGACGGCCACAGACGGCGTTGACCTGAAGGTGCAGCGCGCCGCGCTGGGCGCAACCTACGCGTTTGGCCCCGCCAAGCTGTATGGTGGCTATCGCTGGTATCACGCCAACGTCATCGGCCTTGGCGATCGCAACAACCTCTGGTGGCTTGGCCTCGGCTATCAGGTAACGCCGGCCCTCTCGCTGACCGGCGCCGCGTATTACCAGGCCATCCGCCATACCGCTGCCGATCCGTGGTCGTTCGTCGCCTCGATGGATTACTCGCTGTCGAAGCGTACTGACATGTACCTGAATCTCGGCTACGCGCTGAATCGTACCGACAACGGCATGTTCTCGACCATCACGCTGGACAGCACCAACGCTCCCGCCAATCCGGCGGAAAAGTACAACCAGTTCGGTGCCGTGGTTGGCGTTCGCCACCGCTTCTGATGCTGTAGTCGTCCTGCCTGCAAAGGAGCCGCAAGCTGGGCTCCTTTTCCTTTTTATGCGCGGCGGTGGACGCCGCCAGGTTGATGCCCGCGGCGACGCGAACACCCTTTGGAATAACTACGAAAAATTCGCTGTTTCCCCCATGATGCATGGCACAACAGCTATGCTGTCCACTTCCTTCGCATGACGGCGCATGCAGGCATTTATTCGTTCCCCACGCAATCGGTATAGTTCGAATTCACTTGCAGCCGATCAGGAATCAAATGTCGAACGCTGTTTTCCTTGCGATCGGTCTCGCCGTAGCCGCAATCTGCCTCTTTGCATTTGCATTAACGCTCAACATGACGGATGACCCGGCAGACGAGTACGATGCGGCGCCATTTGCGGTTTGGCCCGACACACTTCGCCGTGAAGGCCCCTCGGCCCGAGGGATCCACCGTGAAGAGGATGTGCGCGCCAAGTCATGACGGATGCTGCGGGCCATCGCTTATGGGGAGTCATGACCGGAAGCATCTCCCGCGCGCCCCTACCCTCGCAAGCCGCTCCGTACCGCATAGTCATACAGTTCAGAATCATTGCTCAGGCCGAGCTTGCGCATCGCACTGGTCTTCTGCGTGCTGATCGTATTGATGCTGCGATGAAGATGGCGCGCCACTTCAGATGTGGTCATGCCACTGACGTACAGTCGTAGCACCTCCGACTCCCGCGGACTCAACGTGCGCCCGTTGGCCTTTTCCGATCGCTCCCTGTCGCTGCTGGCGATTTCGCGGTGAACCAGGGGTCCCAGCGTGCGGCGACGCTGGAATGCCGCCAGTATGGCGCCCGGCAGCTCCGCGATGCTGTCCCGCTTGTTCAGGATGCCAAACACGCCGGCTCCGAGCATGTCCTTGAACAGACCCGCATTCTCCAGCATGGTGAGCACAACGATTCGCACTTCCGGAAAGTTCGTGCGGACCGCATTCAGCATGACCAGACCGTCCTGACGCGGCGCACGCGGCATGGCGAAGTCCGTAACCAGCACGTCGCACGGGCACCGCTCCATGACTTCCAGCAAGGTCTTCGGGTTATGCGCTTCCCCCACCACGACAAAGCCGGTGGCCTGCGTGAGGCACTGCCTTGCCGCGAAAACTATCAAGGGATGGTCATCAGCCAGAATTACCCGGATATTCATCGACTCCTCTCTGTTCATGCACAATCTCGCTTCCTTGAATGCCGCCCGCGACCGGTCAGCGTGCACGCTTTCTGCTTCTGGCCTCGATTTCCTCGGCCAGAAGGCCAGACAGGACGTCGAACATCGCCAGCACGGCAGCAGCGGCATCCTGCGCAGCAGGCAAGTCTGTCAGACGCGCCAGCCTGTGAAAGTTATCCATGACGGCGTCGACGGACGGCTGCCCTAGCATGGAGACCGCCCCGCCGACCCGATGACACCACTCACGCAATGCGTGAGGATCATCGCTCGCCATCACGACGCGCAGCGCGTCTCCATCGCTTCGCAGTGCGTCCTGGCAAGCCTTCAGCATGTGGAGCGAATCAAGCAGTCCGCCCGTGGCCGCCATCAGGCTTTCCCTGCTGACCGATGCCACATCGAAGGCAGGCAAGCCGCGATCGGCCGACGTATCGCCATGCCTTTCTCCCCTGCTGTTCCCCGCCGCCCCGCTACCATCGGGACTGCTACCCAAGGCCGCACCGATAGCGTCCTGCAAGGACGCCAGCGTGGTCGGCTTCAGGACAACCCCGCACATGCCGATTTCGATGCAGCGCTCGTGCTCTTCCCGCACGGTCGTTGCCGTAACGCCAACCACCGGCAATGCCCTGATTTCGCCACGCGCGTGGCCACGTATCGCTCGCGTCAATTCGAAGCCATCGCATACCGGCATATGGCAATCGGTCAGCAGGATGTCGAAAGACTCTCTTTCCAGCCGGCGCATCGCCTCCTCGCCGTTCTCGACGAGCACCACCTCATAACCCAGCAGGTGTAACTGCTGCTTCATCATCTCGCGGTTGATGCTATGGTCCTCCGCAACCAGGACCCGTCGCAACGGCCCCGTGGCGACGAGCTTCGACAAGACGCCGGCCGCAGGGGCGTTTGACTGCGGTGCGCAACCATGCCGGCCAAGCATCTCGTTGATCGCCGCCAGGAATGCCGTCCATCGGAGCGGATTGATGCTTAGCCGGATACCATCGCCGTCGGCGCGCAGGCCGAGATGCTTCGGCGCCCTGCTGATGGCGATCGCCCAATCGTTCTTCGGAGCCCGCCCTTCCGCGACTGCTTCGACCAGTTCGATGCAGCCGACAGTGGCCTGGCTTTCCGGCACAACCACCATCCCCGCTGCCTCGGCACAACTGCGCAGGGTACGGGCCACTTCGCGATCCTTGACCTTGATGGCGACGGCCCTGTCGCGCAGCGCCGGAAAGTCATAGCGTTCGCAGAGCACAGTGCAGGGAATGTGCAGAGCCGCCGTCGTACCGACTCCTTCCTCGCTATACAACGCCAGGTTTCCCTCCATCAGTTCCGCCAGCCGGCGCGAAATCGAAAGACCGAGCCCGGTTCCGCCGAAGCGGCGGGTCGAGTTTCGCTCGCTCTGGACAAAGGGGGCGAACAGCCGTTTCACATCCGCGTCTGAAATGCCGATGCCGGTATCCTCGACCTCGACGATGACCGTGGCGGTATCGCCCTCCCGGGCTTCGACGCGGGCGCGCAGCGTCACCGTGCCTGCATCGGTAAACTTGATCGCGTTGCCCAACAGGTTGAACAGGATCTGTCGCACCCGGATACCGTCCGCCCTCACCGTGGCCGGCACGTCGGGGCTGGTAACGATGCGCAGTTGCAATCCTTTCTCGATCGCCTGTGGCAACAGCAGGCTCACCACGCTGTCGAACAGGCCGCGCAGGTCCAGCGGCATCGGCGTGATGGAGAGCCTGCCGGCTTCGATCTTCGCGTAGTCGAGAATGTCGTCGAGGATCTGCGCCAGCGCCTCGCCCGACTCTCGTGTCAAGGCCAGCATGCGTCGCTGCTCATCCGCGAGCGGCGTATGCTGCAGCAATTCGACGAAGCCGAGAATGCCATTCATCGGCGTGCGGATCTCATGGCTCATCATCGCAAGGAAGCTGTCCTTGGCGCGCAGCACGGATTCCGCTGCCTCTCGCGCAGCGTTTATCTCCGTGATGTCCATGTGCATGGTCACAACGCCTTGCGGACCGCCGTCGCGGTTGCGCAGCGGGATGACCCAGAAGAGCACGGTGTGGGGATCGCCAGCCGCATCCCGGACCTGCAATTGCCGGGTGAGCGGTTCCATGGCATCGATTGCCTGCCATTGCAGGTTGACGATCTCGCTGAGCGCGAATGCCTTTGCATCGAAATCAACCATCTGCGGTGTGCGGCCGATGAGCCGCTCCTTGCTCACGCCGAAGAAAGACTCGAAGGCGGGATTGACTTCGACATATCGCAACGAAGCGTCTTTCGCCGCGACGGGATGCGGCAGGCACGCCAGCAACGCCGTCTTGAGTGCGAGCTCGTGCTCGAGTCGCTCCTCGGTGTGATGGCGACGGCGGACTTCATTGCGCAAGCGCAGATACGCCCCCGCAATGACGACCAGGGCAACCGTTCCCAGTGCGACGGCCGGCAACACCCGGACGAACACGTCGCCGAGAAGGCTGTGTGAGATGGACATCTGAATGAATGTTTCCATGGCGCGTGCCATGGACTAGAGAAAAGCGAGACCCGGGCTAGCGACTAAAAGGCGCCAACCTCGCCCCGGTCATGGCTTGCAGGGCATGGATGGAAAGGGAGGTAGCCGGCCTTCGCATCCGAGGCCGCAGGTCGTTGCCAACCTGAAAGCAGTGTATGAAGTCGCAGCCCTTCGGACCATAGAACTAGTTCTATTCTTCCGGAGCAATGTTTCCAGATTGTTCCAGGCGGTCGTGCATCCCTGAGCGAAGGCAGTCGCCCCTCACCTCAGGCGTGGGATTCACGACCGCAGGCCGTGCTGCAACGCGTAGTCGTACAACTCCGCATCGTTCGAGAGTCCCAGCTTCCGCATGGCGCTGTTCTTCTGCGTGCTGACCGTGGTGACACTGCGATGCAGGTGGTTCGCGACCTCGGAGGTGGTCATACCATTGACGTACAGGCGGATGACCTCGGATTCCTTCGGCGTGAGCGCGGCAGGCTCCGCATTGCCGGGCACCGCATCCTCGCTGGCTTCGATCCCCTTGCGGACGAACTCTCCCAGGTAAGGCCGCCCCTGGTAGGCTGCCCGGACCGCGACCGGCAACTCGGAAATGTCATCCCGCTTGTTCAGCACGCCAAGCGCGCCGGCGAGGCGCATGTCATTGAAGAGTGCGGAATTCTCGAGCATGGTCAGCACGACTACCCGCACCGCCGGGAACTGGCTCCGGAGTGCTTTCAGCATGGCGAGTCCGTCCTGGCGCGGTGCTTTTGGCATCGAGAAATCAGTGACGAGCACATCGCACGGCGTGCGTTGCAGGCAGTCGAAGAGCGACTTGGGATCGCGCGCCTCGCCAACGATCACGACGTCGGGGTCGTCCCGCAGGATGTGCCTGCCGGCCAGGATTATCAGCGGGTGATCGTCGGCCAATGTGACTCGGATGTTCATACGATTTCCCCTTGGCCATTTCGCCATTTGCGCTCGCCGTCCACGGGATCGTTCCGGCTCTCGCAGCGCACAATCGGAGTAACTTCGCCACCATATGCAGCGAAGGCCCGACTTGAACGGTCTCCTGTCAGTCTAGGCGGAAGGCAGCCTCAAGCGCAAAAAAGGCGCATTTCGCGGCGAAATGCGCCCCTCAACTCACTTGCGACCGCCTACTGATAGCTCATGGTGAATGTGGCAGCCGCGCTGACGCTCCCGGCGGTCACCGGACCGGTCGAAAGATACTGCACGGTCAAGGGAATGCTGCTGACTCCGCTGGACGCTCCCACCAACCACTGGTTCTGCGTTCCGGCCACCGCGGAATCCGGACCGAAGCTGACCGGCGTACTGCCATTGAATAGCCGCAGGGCGACACCGTGCGCAGTCGAGGATGGATTGAGCGACAGCGTGGTGGACCGATTGCCGGCATTGTTCGCATCGGTCAGCGTGACGTAGACGTTCGAACCCGAGGCACACGACAAGCCAATTGTTGCTGTATTCCCGGTGCTCAGCGAACTGACCGTTCCCACGGGCAGCAGCGATGTCAGCGGCACGGAAGGCAGGGGAACGCTGACAGTCGGTGTTGTGACCGTGCAGGTCAGGGCCGTCACGGGAATGTTCGCGGACCACGTGAACGTCGCGCTCACCGTAGTGATACAACTCCCGCTATAGGCAATATTCATCGTCGGCAGGTTTGCCGTAAGCAACTGCCCGTTTTGCACGGGACCCGTCACGTAGAACGCCGCCTGGACGTAATGGTTGGTTGAGCCGTTAGACAACCCGGTAAGCGTCTCCGGATCGTTGTTGGTGATGAAACCTCCGGAAACGTTTTGTGTGTGGTAAAAAATAATGCCCAGCCCGCCGACCCCCGTCTGGTAGACATTGGCATACCCGGGCACCAAGGTACCATTGATCGTGATTGTCTTGGTAATCGTACAGCTAATACCGCTCCAAGCAAGTCCGGGATTTGAACTCGTCGCAAGCATCGTGGTGCCCACCACCTTGTCGCGCGGCACGCTCAAGGCTGAAGAACCGAAGTTCAGCGCCGTCTGCCCTGCGTTGTTGGGAAACGTGAACGTCCCGGCCGCCGCCGACCCTGCCATGATGCCAAGGACAAGCGTGAAGGCGATCCGCTTCAGCATGCGTTGCCACGCCATCGCACCCACAACCCACACCGACAAGCACCGCTTGCCTGCACTGAAAATCTCGTTCATTGTGATCTGGTCCAATTTCTATGGTTGCCACCGTCGAATCCCCTGTAGCGCCGCCCGCTCCAGCAGCACTACGCCGATCGGGGCATGCGTTCAACCGTTCGGGTTCAGCGAGGTCTGGCCATCCACAGGGCCGCCCCAGTCGTTGATCGCGCGAAACCGCACCGTGCCGGCGGTTGCCGGCGCATCGCCCTTCAACGCGAATCGCGCAGTCTCACCCGGGCCGACCATGCCGCCGTCATTGGCTTCGACGGAACCGGCGCCGCCAACAAGTTCGACGCTGGAGAAGGAGACGAAGTATTGCGTCGGGTTGCTCGCTTCGAGTGCGACCTTCCCGCCGTCGCGTACTACGCGCCATGTGACCTTCGCGGGCGCTTCCTGCGCCACGCCCTTCAGGCCAGAAGGCCGGTAGAACAGCTTGATGCGCGTCCGGTAGGCCAGCGACAGCGTATTGACACCCGCCATCTCGGCACCAGGCTTCGGCGGCACTTCCAGTACGTTCAGCCAGAACACCGATTCCTTGTCGGCCGGCAACGGCTGCCCATCGAACAGGACCCGGAGCGTCTGCCCCTTGCCCGGGTCGATCCGGGATATCGGGGGCGTCAGCATGAACGGCACTTTCAGCACACTCGGGTCGGCGCTCTGGTCGCCCTTGTCTATCCAGACCTGGGTCAGGGCCGGCACCTTGCCGTCATTGGTCAGCTTGACCGTCGTCTCCCGCTCTTCACCATTGAAGATGACTCGCGTACCGCCGATCACTACCGAAGCGTGGGCATCTACCGCGACTACTCCCAGTGCAAGAAGCGCTGCGCACATCGCAGCTCGAGTCATTGACTTCGTGTTCATGATCGTATTGGTAAGTATGGATAGGACTGAAGACCAATGGCGTCGCGCCATCGCCTCGGCGCAACGTCCTGCGCTCCTATTGATAGGCGACTGAAAAAGTCACGCTCGTGCTGACAGGCCCTGTGCCCGGCGTACCGCCGCTTTGCCGGTACTGCGCGAATTAGTTCGGCGTCGCAGCGCCGCTGTCGGACCATCGCGCCGGATGGCCGCACATCGTTACTAACTTGTATGCAGTGTATTGAGCCACCGCCCTTGTCGCCATAGAAGGATTTCTAATATTCTCACCGATGCATGCTTCCGCCAGTGCGTTCAAGGCCGCCTGACATGGTTCCATTCCGGTAATACCGAGCGGTCAACGGGATGCCCATCGTGGTGCTGGTCACGACCGAAGCCTGGTCGCTTGCCGCGACAACTCCCAGTGCAAGAAGCGCTGCACGCATCGCAGCTTGAACCTTCGGCTTCGGGTTCATGATCGTCATGCCCCGTATGGATAAGACAGAAAGAACGTGGTGCCCAGCCCGGCACCACGCGCGCTCACTGATACGCGATCGAGAAGGTCACGCTCGTGCTGACAGCACCTGTGCCTGGCGAGCCACCGCTACGGTATTGCGCAAAGTAGTTCTGCGTCGCAGCGCCGGCGACGATCGGCGTCGTGTGCGAGTTCTGCGACGCGTCGGCAACGCCCAGCACGATAGGCGTCGAATCATTGCCGTTGAGCAGTTCGACATCGACGTTCGTCACGCCGCTGGTCAGACGACCGTTGGCGTTGATGGTCGAACCCGGTTCAAAATACGTATGCACCGTGGTCGCTCCGCCGGTGCAGCCTGTCAGTGCGATCTTGAAGGGCGTCTTGCCCGCCGTCGGGGCAATAGCGGAGGCGCTCACGGTAGGCAAGGCAACGGCAACGGTAGCCGGGGTCGCCTGACCATTGATCTGGCAGGTGGTCGCAACGACGTTGCCCGTGATGTTGATCGTGCCGTCGTACGCCATGGCGGCTTGCGATCCTGCAGCGGCAGCAATCAGGACGAGAGTCGAAAGAAGGGTCTGTTTCATTTGAAGGTAGTTCCTCTTGGTGAATGAAAGAAATATCGAAAGCGATAAAGTTGGTCGTATCCAGGACTCACCGGCATACCGCTTCGACCTGCGAAAGCGCTGTTTGCTTGCTCCCGGCCGTGGCGGGCAGGGAATACTGAATCGTGCACTTGTCACTGGAGCCTTCGCCCCACTTCGCAAAAAGAGTGCCTGCGTTCTGCGCCAGGCCGCGCGCCAGGACACGCCCGCCCTGCCCGACCGTGCCCACGGAAGCGCCAGCCTCGTTGAACAACTCGGCCCCGAACGGCACGCCCTTGCCATCCGGCGTTTGCAGGTCGAGCAGTGCCGCAAGGCCTGACGAGACCGTGTCGAACTTCACCTTCACCACAGCCCCGGCGGTCGGTGCCACTTGCTCGAGCGTCGACTTCAACTCGACGTTCAGCGGCAGGTCCTTCGGGTCGATTTCGATCAGATTGCGCGAGAACGGCTGCAGGTTGGTGACCACGGCATGTCCCCAGGGGTCCACGCGCAGGCCGTTGGAGTTGAGCACCCGGGCCCCGGCCGCATCCGATGCCTCGACCACTGCGATCGTCTCGCCACTGGTCGGCGTCATCGTCACGCCACCCGGGAAGGCCACGATGCCGCCCGAGATGCCGGCGCCAACCTGGCTGTAGTTGCCACTCTTGCTGGCGTTTGCCGTCACCGTCGTCACAGGCGACACGTAGGTAGCGCTGCCACCAATGGTCGTTGCGGAGGAGGTGTCGCCACCGCCTGCGTAGCCAGCGTTCAATGCGTAAGCAACGGCGTTGTCGTCGCCGGCCGTACCGCCCACCGATTCCTGCACGCTGGTCACGCCGTTGCTGTCATGCTGCAGCGTGGTGAACGAATTGACAGGGTGTGCGCCCTTGCCGAGCGGAATACCCAATGTCAGCATGATCCGGTTGTCCCACCTCGCTGTTCCGACGTTGAACTGGCGGCCAGCGGAGACGCCGTAGCTCACGCTCTTGTAGACGTTGTTGTATCCCGCCTGGAACTGCGTATCCCGCCCCGACCGATTCCAGTAGTCCTGCGTCGAACCGGAAACGTAGAACGTGCCGTAGCCTGCCGGCAGGCTCTGGCTTACCGTTGCCTGCAGTCGGCCGCGCTGGATCGGGTTCGCCAGTGCACCGGCCTTCTGGTTGTCGAGATCCTGGAGCGCGACAGCGTCGGCGAAGTTCAGGAAGCCCTTGGTCGAGTACCGGTACGCCGCGAGCGTGAGATTGGTCCGTGTCGGCGCCACCAGCTTGCTGTAGCTGAGCCGGAGGCTCTGCCCCTCGCGGTCCGGCAGATTGGTGAGCCTGGTGCTGGCATGGGTAACGTCGGCACCGAACGCACCATATTCCGTATTCAGCGCCAGCCCTGCCACGGCAGAGAAATAGTTCTCTGCGACCAGGATCCCGCCGTAGCCGGTGAACATGTTGCTCAGGCCGCGTTGGTACGTCGCCTGTGCGAACAATGGCGTGAGATGCACGGTCGGGTTGCGATACTGACCCACCGTGACACCATAGCGCGACACCCCGGGACGCAGCGCGTTGACGACCGGCGCATACGGCACCCGCGAAGTGTGAACGCTGCCGTCTGCCTCCGTTACGATGACATCGAGATCCCCGCCGTAGCCGGTCGGGAACAGATCGTTGATCTCGAACGGACCCGGGGACACCGTGGTCTCGTAGATGATGTTGCCGTTCTGGCGGATCTGCACCCGCGCATTGGAATTCGCGCTGCCGTGGATGGTCGGCGCATAGCCGCGCTGGGATTCCGGAAACATCCGGTCGTCCGTCGCCATCCGCGCGCCGCGGAATCCGAAGCTGTCGAATATGACGCCGTCGGTGAAGGCATCACCCAGCGTCAGCTGGCTCTTGATCGAGGCGATGGAACGCCGCGCATTCGTCTCGATCGACTGGTAGTGGTTGCCCATTGCGTCGCTATGGGAATAGCTGCCGCTATGGCTCAGTCGCCACGGCCCGAAGTTCAGGCCCGCATTCAAGCCGACATAGGCCTGCGTCGTCGATACGCCGGCGCCTTCCGAACGGTACGCATTGGCGTTGTACTGCAGGCGCCCGGCAACGACGCCATCGTCCCAGTACTGGGGATCGACATAGCCGCGCGGCGACCGGTTCATGAAGATCTGGGGGACGGTAACGTCCAGTTCCTGCTCGCTGCCATCGAACTTCGCCGTGGCGCCGGGAACGAGGTCCGGCAGGAGCAGGCACGCCTCCGATGTTGCCGCGGCCAGCCTGGCGCCGGCTTCCGGTGCCAGGCGGGTGACATCCACCCCAATACGCTCTACCAGTGCGCGGTCAAAGCACGGTTGCACATTGCGGGGATCGTCGCCAATCTGCCGCAGCGTGATGTCGGCGTTTCCCAGCGGCATGTCGTTGACACGCAGCGCTGCGCGATACTTGCCCGGCAGCACCACGATGCCGCGATTGAAACGGCCGACATCGATCCTGGGGCCGCTTGGCTGGTGGAGGAACACATCGTTGAACTCCACGGCCGCAACTGTCATGCCGTCGGACTCCGCGTGGGCGGCAACGGCCCCGAAGCCTGCGAACAGTGACACGATGACCGCGCTGATGGGGCACAGCCGGAAGGGGAACAAACTCGAATCTCCTCTTGCTTTCATCGTGTCTTCTTCAGAATTTTTGGCAATGCCGCCCCCACGGACGCGCGTCCGGCAGAAGGGTGCTGCTTGGGGAAAGATGTGAGCCGCCGTCAGCCTGTGCTGACCGGGCCCGGAAGGCCGTTACCGGGCCTGCGAGAGCGGGGAATCCCCGTCGAGAGAATTACCCAGGTCTCCCAGCGTGTGGTAGTGCACGCTGGCATCTGTCGCGCGAGGGACCTCGCCTTTCAGCGGATAGGACGCGGTGCCGCCCGGTTCGACCATGGCGCTGGCATCGCTGCGTGCCGACTTGCCATGTCCGCTCAGTTGGACATTGATGACCGAGACGTAGTACGGCGTCGGATTGTGCGCGACAAGCGCGGCTTCCTTGCGGGATTGATCCAGCGTCCATTCCAGTTGGCCCGGTGCTTCCACGGCCAGCCCCTTCAGGCCGGATGGCCGGAAGAACAGCTTGATGCGCGTGCGAAACGCCAACTGCAGCGTGTTGGATCCGGCTTCATTCGGGTCAGGCTTGGGCGGGACTTCGAGCACGTTCAGCCAGAAGACCGATTCCCGGTCCTGCGGCAGGGCTTCGCCCGTATAGAAAATGCGAAGTGTCTGCGCCTTGCCCGCATCGATGCGGGCAACTGCCGGCGTGAGGGTAAAGGGAACCTTGATGGACGACGGCGGAGCCTTGGGATCGCCGTTGTCGATCCACACTTGCGCCAATGCCGGCACCTTGCCCTTGTTGGTCAGCTTGATCGTGGTCTCGCGCTCCTGGGCCCGATACACCACGCGCGTCCCTTCCACCACCACGGCAGCGTGCGCCAGGGCCGCTGTCGTCATGCCGACTGCCAGTATTGCCGCGGAGAGCGCACGGGGGAGATCATGCTTGAAATTCATGGCAAGGCTTTGGTTGGACAGGTAATCAAGGCCATCCGGTATGGTGCGGAGGAAAGGTCCGCACCGTACCGTGTGCTGCTTAGTTGTACGAAATGGAGTACGTCACGCTGCTGGTGACATCGCCGGGAGTCGAAACGCCGGTCGCGTAGTACTGGGCGGCGTACGGCAGGGCCGCGGTGCCGTCAGCCTGGATCGGCTGGTAAGCCGAGACCTGCGCCGTGGCATCGGCGTTCACCAGGATGTTGCGGGTGGTGCCGGTAAGCGAAGCCGTGGGGTTCAGGAGGGCGATCTCGACGTTGGTCGCGCCGCCAGCAACTTTCGTGTTCGTCAGGTTGCCGTCGGCCATGTTGACGGTCGGGCCCGGCTCGAAGTACGCGCGGACATTGCCGGCGGCCGCGTTGCAGCCAGTCAGGTTGATGGTGAACGGCGTCACGCCGGTGGTGTCGCCCGGGTTGACCAGCGAGCTCTTGCTCACCGTCGGCAGCGTCACCGTCAGGTCCTTCGACGCGGCGGTCGGGGTGCAGGTCTGGTCGTTGACCTTGCCCACGAAGTTGACGGTACCGTCCGAAGCGTGCGCGAATTGAGCGCCCATGGCGGCCCCGGCGACGATCAGAGCGGAAAGGAGAGTCTTGTTCATAATGATTTCAAAAGTGGAGGGATGAACGAACCGTTCAGATGCCCGGGACGGTCGTCCCCGGCTCTTCGGGATCCGCTGCATCGTTCCGTAAGGGCAACTGCATTGCGGATGACTGGATTCTAGAAAGCAGGTGATCTGTGAGGAATAGAAGTATTTCGAAAAAGTTTCTAAAGATTTCATCGAAACCACTGCGCACACTCAGGTTGCCGACTGCTGGATTGCGCCCAGCCTCGTCCGGCAAGAAGGCGTCCCGACAGGCCAATCGTGGATTCGCGCAGCCCGCAGCGGTCGTGCCACGACGTAGCCTTGCACAACATCGCAGCCCGCCGCGCTCACCGCATCTAGATCGGCATCGTCTTCGGCGCCTTCCGCCGTCACCGACATGCGGAGCTGCCTGCCGAGGCGCGCGCTGGCCTCGAGCACAGCCATCCGCCTGTCATCGTCGGCGGCTCCATGCACAAAGGCGCGATCGATCTTGAGCTCCGAGAACGGCAGGCTGACCAGCGACAGCATGGAGCTGTAGCCCGTGCCGAAGTCGTCGATGGCGAGACCGAAGCCATGCTCGCGAAGACGCCACGCGACCTTCGGAAAATCCGGTACATCGGCCGGATTCTCCGCCTCTGTCACTTCGATCGTGAGGCGCGATGGATCGCCGCCCTGCCTCTCCACGCACTCGAGCAGTCGCGCCAACGTCTGCGGCGCCGCCAGCAGCCACGCTGGCGCGTTGATCGAAAGAACCAGATCGTGCCCACGTGCCTTCCAGCTTGCCTGGTCTGCAAGTGCGATCCGGAGAATGGTGAAGGTCATCGCCTCGATCTGCGCATCGGTCGCCAGGGGCAGGAACACCCCCGGCAAGAGCTCGCCGACAAGGGGATCGTGTTTTCGGGCGAGTGCCTCGACGCCAATCAGGCGCCCCGAAGCGAGAGACACCTTTGGCTGGTACAGCGGGTAGAACATGATTGGAAGCGCTTGCTGGATGGTTTCGTTGGGCGCGCGGTTCCACTGCTGGGAACCACCTGCCAGAAAGGCATCCGGCATGACGACGCAGGACGATACTAGGCAGCTGTCGGCGCGGCTTCCATAGAATCAATTCGAAATCGGTCGCGCTGTACTCTGCGACCCAGCGCCGTCTCGCACCGCCAATTCCGCGGGCTTCGAAATACTTCGAAATTGAGCCTGCATGAACGCTTCGGCGACAACTTGCCGCTTACACTTCGACATCATTCGAATCGCCGAACCAACCCCATGAGCATCGCCACCATCGGAGCCCGCAGCGACTCAAAGCAGCGCCTCGTCCGGTTCCTCGGTAAGAACAGCCCCGATTGCAGGCACTTCACCAGCGTCGCCGCGTTCCTGGAATCCGCAGCAGCCGTTGACTGCACGGCCGTTCTCGTCGAATACACAGGCAATCTCGGGGAAGCGCTCGACAGCGTCCGCATGATCCAGGCCGCCTACCCACGTACCCCCGCGGCACTCGTCCTCGCCCCTTCTCCTCACGATGCCGCGAGGAACGAAGAAGCTGCACGCATCGCAAGCCGGCACAGCCGGCCGGAAGAGGCGGCGGTGCCCCGTGGCGGGCCGCTCGTGCGCGTGGGTTCATATGAACTCGACCTGAGCGGCCGCATCGTCACCTGCCGCGGCGTACGGCGGCATCTCTCCCCCAACTCGTTCATGCTTGCAGCCGTGCTGTTCTGCAATCCACAACAGGCCATTTCCGCCGAGAGGCTGAAGCAAATGATCTGGGGCAGCGCCGCACGGCAGAACTCGCGCGCGTTGGCGACGCTGGTGTCCCGACTGCGCCACCAACTGGGACTGGACAGCAACAGCGACGTGTACCTGGCCCCTGTCTACGGCCACGGCTACCGGCTGGACGTTGCCGCGCGAGCCGTGAGTTCCGCCATGCCGCCTTCGGAGATCCCTCTCGAAGACGTGCATCTATTCCCAATGTAGTCGTCTCCAATGAACCATTTTCAAAGCGCCCCTTCCTTACCGAAATCTTCGATCCGGCAGTCCACCACGGAGCCGGCAAGTTCTGGCGCCGTGCGCTGCCCGAACTGCCTCATGCGCACCTACTGCCATTCGGCGGACGGCCTGCCCGATGTGGCCGCGCCGCGCCGGCGACGTCTCGCCAACGGTGAAGTGCTGTACAACGCGGAAGATCCCGCCTACTCCATCTATGCAGTCCGCTTCGGCCTTCTCAAGCGCGAGGTCACCGGGGAAGACGGCCGGACGCAGATCACGGCCTTTCACCTGGCCGGCGACATGGTGGCCCTCGACGCCGTATGCGGCGGTGTCCACGCTGCCTCTTCCAGCGCACTGAGCGACTCCGAGGTCTGCGTCATACCGCTGCACATGTTGAAGCCCCTCCTGGACGCGACGCCGCAAGTGCGGGCGCGCCTGCTGGAGTCGCTCGCGAAAGAACTGACAGAGATGCAGTTCAATCTTCTCGCCCTGGGGTCGATGCGCGCGGAGGAGCGGTTGGCCAAGTTCCTGGCAGATCTATCTGCACGCCTCGGCCGCCTGGGCTACTCGCGGGTCGAATTCGTCCTGCAGATGACCCGGGAGGAAATCGGCAGCTACCTCGGACTGACGCTGGAAACGGTCAGCCGCCTGTTCGGCCGGTTTGCCAAGGCGGGCGTCATCGAAGTGAAGAACCGGCACGTCAAGCTGATCGACATCGAAGGTCTCCGTGAAATCGCCGGCCTCCCCTCCCGCCGGGCGTGCGGCGCGGGCCACGGCGCTGCGCCATTGGCCTGAACCGCGTAACGCCAGGCTCAGCCCTCTGCGCCCTCCACTGCCTCGCGTCGACCGCCTTCCACGCCGCCCGCGAACAATTCCGCGGCGTGTTCCAGCGTGTCGATCATCAGCTGACCTGCCTGAGTAATCTGGGGGATATCCTGCCGCCGCACGATTGCGTGGAATGCCTCTACCGCGGCCAGCAACGATGGATAGGGAATGACAGAAATCGCGCCCGAGACACGGTGTGCCCATTCCCGAAACGCGTCGATTTCCGGCACCCGGAGAATCTCCCGCAGATCCCGTGCATCGTCTGCCAGGGCAGCGGCAAGGATACCGGCGAGTTCATTGTCGCGCCCCGCGTAGCCAAATGCCGCCCCGATACGGTTCCAGTCAGGCGGCGCGAGTGCCGAGACTGGCTGAGCGGGCGGTGGCGACGCCTGCCCAGCCGGTGCGATGGGCTCACCCTGCTCTCCGTGCTCACCCCGCGACGCCTCGTCGCCATTCGCCTGCAGACACCGCGGTGCCCATTTCTCCACGCAACGCCTGAGCGTGTCGAGGCTGGCTGGTTTGCGAAGGCAATCATCCATGCCCGCATCGATACAGCGTTGCGTTTCCTCGGCTTCGACACTGGCAGTGATGCCGACGATAGGCAAGCGAGTCGGAGTGCCACCCGCATTCTCGAGATCGCGGATGCCGGTAGCCAGCGCATAGCCCGTGACAACGGGCATGTGGCAGTCTGTCAACAACAATGCGTACCGATTGGCGCCGTAGGACGCCAGCGCCATGGCACCGTTCGCCACGGCATCGCTGGCGCATCCCAGCAGCGTCAGCTGGCGCTGAAGCAGGTGTCGATTCACGGGATTGTCGTCGGCGACGAGGATAAGCGTGCCGCCGGCAAGAGCCGCTTCGCGGTTGGGCGCACGGCCCTGGCCGCTCGCCGTGACGGACCTGGCGGAATCGTGGGCTTCGCCAGTCAGTGCCAGGCTGGCGACCGCACGAATGCCACGCCACGTCAACGGATTCGCGGACAGTACCAGTCCGTCATTGCCTGCCCGATATCCGGTGGGCTCCGGCAAATCCGAGACGGCGATGCACGGCACGCCCGGCCACTCGCCTGGTATTGCCCGTGCCGCGTCGACAAAGGCCAGGTCGGCATGTTGCGGGGCCGTCCCAGCTTCCGGTTCCAGGCTTTCGCTCCCGGTGACCAGATCGATATCCAATGCAGCCAGCGCGCCTGCAATCCCTTGTGCCAAGGATGGAGACTGGACCGCGATCACGGCTCGCGCGCCGCGCAGATGCTGGTCTTCATACCTTCGACGGGCTACCGGCAGTGTCAGCACCACCGTGACCTGCGTGCCTGCGGCCGGCTTGCTGCGCATCTCCAGCGTTCCGCCCATCAGCCTTGTCAGTCCGGCGCAGATCGCCAGGCCCAGTCCAGTTCCACCAAAGCGGCGTGCGGTGGACGCGTCGGCCTGCACGAAGGGCTTGAAGAGCAACGGAATCACGTCTTCCGCCACACCGACACCGGTGTCCGTCACATTGAAGACGATGACCTGCCGGTCGCTCAGGTTAGCCTGCACGGACACGTTCAGCGCCACCTCGCCCTTGGCCGTGAACTTGATGGCATTGCCGAGTAAATTGAACAAGACCTGGCGCAGGCGATGACCGTCTCCAACCAGCTCCGCGGCAACCCCCGGCGCTACGGAACATCGCAGCGCCACGCCTTTCTCATGCGCGCGCGCCGACATGAGGCCGAGCACAAGATCGCAAAGCTCGCGCACATCAAACGGGACGGCGTCGATCCTGAGCCGACTCGCCTGCAGCTTCGAATAGTCGAGAACGTCGTCGAGAATCTGCAGTAAGGCGCCTGCCGACTGATGAATCATCCGGACCATGTCAGCCTGGTCCGACTTGAGCGGACTGTGCGCGAGGAGTTCCACCAGACCGAGCACGCCGCTCATGGGCGTACGAATCTCATGGCTCATGACGGCAACGAAGCGGTCCTTGGCCACGGAGGCCGCCTCCGCCGCCTGACGCGCGGCTTCGAGTTCGGCCGCGTGCTGGTGCTCCGCGGAGGTATCGCTCCAGTAGCCGGACCAGAGCACGCCCTGGTAGCCGTCGTCGCGCGGCGTGGCATTGATCTGCAGCCAGCGCTCCTCCGTGTCCGCGCCTACCCGCACGTCAAGCTTCAATGGCTGCACCGCGCGTGCGGAGGCCTCGATGGCGGATACCAGCCGGGGCAACTCCCTGAGTTGCAGCGGTGGCCCTGAGTGCCCCTGCGGCTGGCGCAGGTCATCCCATTCGATAGCTGGAAGCGTGCTCAGACTGCCGCCGACATATTCGTACGACATCCTGCCCGCCGGATCGCGCCGCATCTGGAATACCGCCGCGGAAAGGTTGCGCGTCACGCTTTCCAGTCGGGCTTCCGTCTCGCGGATCTTTCGCTCAGCCTTTACCACGGCGGTAATGTCGACAAACACAGCGAGCCGGCCTTCGAGATCGCTCCCGGGATCCGACAACGGGTAGCTCCAGAGTAGCGCGTGCCGCACCTCCCCGTCCTGCCCCAACAATTCCAGGTACTCTTCCTCGACCTTGGCGTCGCGCCCGAAGATCGCTTCCATGCGATCGACCGTCTCGGGCCGGAATACCGAGCGGCTATAGAGGAAGTCGCCGGACTTCCCGATGAGGTTCTCGGCCTGGACGCCGAGCAGCCTGCAAAGCGGAGGATTGACGTCTGTGTAGCGCCACTTGCTGTCCAGGCGCGCCACAGGGAACGGCATCATGTCGATGAGTTTGGAGCGGAAGAGCAACTGGGCCCGCAAGTCGCGCTCCGCACGTTCGCGCGCCGAGACTTCGCGCCGCAGGCGAAGATAGGCGACAAGCAGCGCGGCCACGGCAAGGCTCACCCCCACGGCGTAGGGTGCGGCCTGGCGAATCAGCTCCTGCTTCGACAGTCCGAACTGATACGTCGTGGTCAGGTGGCGATTGCGGATGGCCAGCTTCAGGGCCGGCGGCATGCTGGCGATCGCCCGGTCGATCAGCGGCACGAGCGGTTCCAGCCCGCCCCTCACATCGATGCCGATGAGCTGCCGGAAGCCCGTGGCACCCACGACCTTGAGTTGCCCGACGAAATCATTCTGGATCGCGCGGTCCGCGGCGGCGAGGTTGCCAACGAAATAGTCGGCCTTTCCATCAGCCACCAGTGCCAACCCCGCAGTGATCGATGGCGCATCGATCGTCGTCACGCCCGTCACTTCGGCGTGCAACTGCTCCGCCACCATCGATTCCTGGACAAGGGCAATGCGTTGGCCAGCCAACTCCGACACATCGCTGATCGCCGCCGCGCCACGCTTGCCGACGATGGCCTGCGGATTGCGCTCGAACGGGAGGGTCCTCGTCGGCGCCCGCACATGGGTGCCCTTGTCCGGCAAGACGTAGACATTCAGGTCGACCTGCCCGGCCTCGCGCGCAAGCGCGGACTGCGTTGGACTCTGCTGGAACTCGTACGTGAGGCGTATGCCGAGCACCTGACTCAGGTACGCAAGATAGTCGGACAGGATCCCAGCAAACCTGCCGTTCTCATCGGGATAGCTGAACGGCTCCCAGTCGCCAGGCACCGATGCCCTTAGCACCGGCAGCGATGCGAGGTAGTGTCGTTCGTCGGCGGTGAGCGAAAACGCCGGCTGTTGTGGTGGTGTCAATGCTTCCGGAGACGTTGGCAAAGACCCCGCTGCCACAGCGCTGGCTTCCCGCGCACTGCCTTGCGCCAAGGCGGACCCGGCCAGCGCGGCCGGGATAGCAAGGAGCAGAATGACAGCCACACGATGCCGGCATGCAGCGACGTGATCTCTCGTTGTCTGCCACCATCCCGGGAGACGCATTCGATCCCTCCATGCGGTCATTGCAGACGGCGACGGCATGCCCTGCCGATCCGCCGCTGGAGGGAGTATAGGTGAAGCAAGTGGTCAGGGAGGCACTGCCGCCTCCTTGCCTCTAATGTGCGGGTTCAGGCGCGCGACTCGCCATCCGTTGTAGAAATCAATTGACCCGGCACCAACAGGATCAGAGGCAGTATCAGCGCATACACCACGGTAGTCGCGATCACGCAATATGTGAATCCGTGCGTTGCGTCGCTGTTATAGATCCATGAGCCCAACAGATCGCCGGCACGCCCGGAGAGCGCGAGAACGCCATCGATCAGCATCATCAAGGTCCCTTGCAACCCTGCCGGACACGACCGCATCGCGAGGTCGAAGTACGCTGCCGTGGCGACACCGCCCATCAGTCCTATCGGCGCCGCCAACATGAGCGCGAGATCGGCTGAGTGGATGAATGCCAGGGGAATCATTTGCGGCACTGCGACGATCGTTCCCCACCACAACAGTTTCTTCAGCGAGAGCTTCTTGCAGAGAAAGCCGTACAGCAGGAATGTCGGGATGAACGCGGCGGCGAAGATCCCGTTGTAGTACGAGTAAATGGAATCCGAAGCGCGCAACTCATTGGTCAGATAGAACTGCAGTGGAGTGGCCGATCCCGGCGCGAAGTTCCATAGAAAGCAGATGAGAATCGCCGGATAGATGGCCCTATGCCTTACGAGCCGCCTGACATTCCCGAGAAAATCCTTACCCCTGGCTTGCGGCCTCCCGTACGCCTGGCCAAAGACGGAAATGGGCTTCCAGAGCCCGAACACCGCAATCATCAAAGCGAATGCCGCCACCAGGAGAAAGGTCTCTTCCGGAGCAAGATGGTCGGAGACGTACCCGGAAGCAAACGCTGCCGCAACGACCGGGATGGAACTGACGACGTTGGTCAGCGCGCTCAGGCGCCCGGACATATGCTTCTCCTGCCCCACCAGCGCGATCAATCCCTGATAGGCCGCAGCAGTAAACCGGGACGCCAGCATTGCCAGGAGCATCCCGACGGCCAGCACCGCATAGGAGATGGCTGAAATCGCCATCCAGATGAATGCCATCGCCGTCAAGGGAGCAAAAACAAGGAAGAAGCCACGATCCCTCATTCCCAAGGGATTCCAGTGGTCGCGCGCAAGGCCGAACGCGAACGCCACGTACACGGGTACGGCTGTCACCAGGCGGAATGTCGAAATTTGCGTCGCCGTCGCATGCAACTCGTTCTTGAGCATGTACGACGTCTGGATATCAACGAGGTAACCGGCCGGCGTTGCCAGATGGACGAACAGGGTTAGCCAACCGAAATACAGCAAGACTCGGTTGTTGGCGTCGGAACCGGACGATTCGAGAGCCTGTTCGCGCACCCCGTTGACCTCCGGCTTCTTCCGGGCAGTTACGCTACGTGAACTCAACCAGCGCCAAGGTATGGCAATAGGCATTCCGAACGATGCCTCTGGGACCTCCGGGGACGAGCGGCTCCAGGTCTTCGATCAACTGGATCTGCACCGTCAACGCTATCGTCATGCGGCTTTTCCAGGTCCCGCCCGGCGGTGCAATATGCAGAATGTAATATCCGGCTGTCGATTCCCGTTCAAATTCGGCCTTGGCCATGCGCACGGCCTGCGGATGGAGGGTATCGACATGCAGTATGTTGAAATCCCCGTGCCCCGGCTGCGCTGCCACACCGGGTTCAACCACTTCGGGGCTCAGGTCTTTTACCCTGAAGCTTTCCACCGGCAGTGCGGCGACACCCAATCCTTCCGGGTCGGTTACACAAATCTTCAGCAAGACAGGGGTGTCCCCGCCCAGCCTTGCGTTGTTTTTGTCCACAATGGCATATACCCGATACATCCTCGTCTCCCCTGCTGCCTTTCTCGCGCCCGATTCAAGCCTCTCGCGGGAGCAGGATAGGTGCCGCGCGACAGACCTTCAAGGCACTGAAGCAATTGGGCTTGGTCTGCATGGGTGCGCCCGGATCGGCCCGTATTGAACAATCATCGACCGACTGGGGTGTTCGGGTGTCCCCGAAATCACGCGTAAGACGGAGGGCCGCGGCCGGCTCAAGCTCTAGCGATAGAAGGTTTCGCCTCGGTTCAGCATATTGACGAATTCCTCGATCTTACGCGCCCTGGTTTCCGGCTTTTTGGCATTCTGAAGCCGAAACAAGATGGCATAGCGGTTACGGCCGTTCAGTGTTGCAAAAAACCTCCTGGCTTCCGGATTTGCATCCAAAGCCAACTGCAGATCGTCCGGCACTGTCGAGTGACTGGCTGACGTATAAGCCGCCTTCCAGCGGCCGTCCTTCCTGGCTTTCTCGATTTCACACAGGCCGGACGGGCGCATTCTGCCTGCGGCAATCAGCGCTTCTGCCCGGTCTTTGTTAAGTTTGGACCAGATGCTCTTTGCCGAGCGTGGCGTGAAGCGTTGTAACCAGTATTCCTCGCTCTCAGCCTGCTTCTTGCCGTCGATCCAGCCATAACAGAGCGCGCTTTCCAACGCCTGCTCGTAGGTGACGGTTCGGTGCTCGGAGCCTTTCTTCGCCAGCCGCACCCATGCTCCGGACGAAGTGCCGCCGTTTTGCCCTAACCAGCTTTCCCATTCGGCCTGACTGGCAAATGTCAGAGCGCATTCGGTCATTTCACTGTCCTGCATGATTGAGTAAAGGTGCGGGGAGGCATCCGCAATGCAAAGATTGTTCAAAGCAAGCGGAATCTTCAATCCCGTCCGCCGAATTCCCCTTACCTTGCACGCGTTCTCGCCGCGGGCTGCGCGGCATGAGGCAAGAAAATCCAACAAAACAGGTGGTCTGGAGATTGGGAATGAAAGGTTATTCGCTTTGCGCGGGCGGCTTGACGCTGGGCGCACTGTTTTTTGCCGGCCCGGCACACGCCCAGAGCAGCATGACGTTGTACGGCATCGTGGACGCCGGCCTGGCATACGTCAACAACCAGGGCGGCAAGCGTGCCGTCGTCGAATCGTCCGGAATCCTGCAAGGCAGCCGCTTCGGCTTTCGCGGTGTCGAGGATCTGCAAGGCGGCTACAAGGCGCTCTTCGTACTGGAAAACGGTTTCAACGTCGACAACGGCACGTTCGGGCAAGGCGGGCTCGAGTTCGGGCGCCAAGCCTATGTGGGGCTATCGACACCCGGCGGCACGCTGACGTTCGGGCGCCAGTACGACTTCCTCGTCAACCTCTTCCCGCTCACCAATATCGTCGATGGCGGCGTCTACGCGTTTCACCTCGGCGACTATGATCGCCTCGGTGGCGAGCGCCTGAATGACGCCGTCAGCTTCCGTACGCCGGACTTCAACGGCTGGCAGGCGGGCGCGATGTACTCGTTCGGCGGCGTGCCAGGCCAGCCGTCGACGAACAGCGCATTCAGCGGTGGCCTCTCATACAACAGCGACGCGCTCAGCCTTGTCGCGGCTTATACGTCGATGAACAATGTGACCGTGTCGCCGGTCAACGGCCTGGGCGTGCCCACGATCCTCGGTGCGCCGGCCGGCACGACGAGCCTCAAGGTCGACCGGCTCAATATCGCGGGCATCGGCGCGAGCTATACGGTCGGCCCGGTGACGGCGCACGCCGTCTATACACGCACCGATTTCCGGCTGGCCGGCGATTCCGACGTGCTGGATGCCTATGATGCCGGCGTCACCTGGTACGCCACCCCCTCGGTCTCGTTCCTGCTGGGGGCGAACTTCTACAAGCTGAACGGCACGCACTGGGAGGAACCAGTGCTGGGCGCCCACAAGTACCTTTCCAAACGGACGGATCTGTACGGACAACTTGCATGGCTCCGCGCTTCCGGCGCCGACGCCCACGCCGTGCTGGTGTCCAATGCGCCATCCAGCAACAACACGCAGCTTGCCGTGACCATGGGCATCCGCCACAAGTTCTAGGCAGCTCGCGTGGAAGAGGGGGATATGCGCAGCACGGATGGCATAGAATCCCCACTGCGCGCTGGCCACAGTGAGGTCGTCGCGCCCGACATGCACCCTATCATCGAGTCCGTTTCCGAAGCCTGGAAGACCTCGCCGCAGTCCGTCCTGCCGTGCCGGGACGAGATTGCCGGCGCGCGTTGGCTATGCACGGGCGGCAGGCGCGCCCAGCCATATGTATCGCCACCACTGGATGGCGTGCATGTCATCTCGCTGTTGCTCCGCGGCTTCAACGGGCACTGCTGGGTTGACGGCAGGGCGTTCCACAGCGGCCGGGTGACAGCGAACCGGCTGCGTATCGTGCCTGCGGGGGACTCCCCATCCTGGCTGTCGGACAATCCGGTCGAGATGTTCCATGTCTACATTCCCGACCCGGTCCTGCGGCGCCGGCTGAGCCTTCTCGGATATCGCAGCGATCCGTCGGCGGCGGTGCTGCGGCAGACCAGCTACGTCTCGGACCCACTGCTGCAGAACCTGATGCAGCGCCTCGCGGTCACGGTACGCCTTGACGGGCGCCTGCAGGAACATTACCTGGAGGCGCTCAACGACGCCCTTCTTCTTCACCTTCTCAGCCACTATCACGAGATCGGCCTCCCGCTGCGGTCGCCCGATGCCCGCCAATCAGGCATCGAGTCCGCCATCGCAGGCATTGCGTCCGGTCTCGCCATCCACACGGATGTGAGCACGCTTGCGTCGGAGGCCGGCATGAGCGTGTCGCAATTCACGCGCAATTTCCAGAAGGCCACCGGCTTTACCCCACACCAGTATCGACTCCGGCTGAGAATCGAAGCTGCAAAGGAAAAGCTGAAGACGGGCCGGGAAACGCTGGCAACGATCGCGGACGAACTGGGATTCGCCGACCAGGCGCATTTCACGCGCGTGTTCCGGCAGTTCGTGGGTATCACCCCAGGCGAATTTACGTTGCGACACGCCAGGCCGGCATGACACGTCGGCGCCTGCATCGCTGATGCAGGCAGCATTGCCACCACTCGCGTCCATCAGGCTGCGCGCGCTCTGTTCCTTCGTCCACCGCCAGCGGCCAGCGCGTCTTCCAGGCCAGGTCGCCCTCTCCCTGACCTGAGTGGCAGTGTCCCTGGCTATCCGACGCCGCACGTGACGAGAATCTCCAACGCCGGGATTTTCTTCAATCCAGCCGCGCCTCCCTTGAATACATTGCCTGGCACGACGCGCGATGGCCTCCGATGGCTGCGCGACAGGTAAATCAGGGGACAAACCATGGACAACAGGGTAGCGGGCGGTGCGACAGGATTCGCACCGACCCAGCAAGCGGAAGGACGGCATGCAGCGGGCAATCCAACCCGCGAGATCGTGGCGGCGGCAATCGGGAATGCGCTGGAATGGTTCGACTTCGTGACCTACGGATACTTCGCCACGGTCATCGCGAAGCTGTTCTTCCCGACTGCCGGGCAATTGGGCTCGCTCCTGCTGGCCACCGCGACTTTCGGCGTCGGCTTCGTAGTCCGGCCGCTCGGCAGCCTGGTGCTCGGTCTCTATGGCGACCGCGCCGGACGCAAGAATGCACTCGCACTGACGATCTGGCTGATGATGGCCGGCACCGCGATCATCGCCTTCGCGCCGCCCTATGCGCAATCTGGCTGGCTCGGCGCCACGATGCTGGTCGTGGCAAGGCTGGTCCAGGGCTTCGCGGCTTCGGGGGAGTACGGCAGCGCCGTGGCCTTCCTCGCCGAGAAGGCGCCGGCCTCGCGCCGCAATTTCTACGTGAGCCTCCAGATGTCCACCACGATGCTGGCCATCGTGCTCGGCGGAGCGGTCGGCACGGGACTCACGCAACTGCTGACCCAGAGCCAGATGGAAAGCTGGGGCTGGCGTGTGCCGTTTTTGATGGGTCTTCTGATCGGCCCGGTGGGCTTCTATGTCCGCAAGCATGTCACCGAGACCGAATCATTCGCGCGCGCCGAGAGACTGCCGGTCGGCGCGGTACTGTCACGGCTTTTCCGCGCGGAGCTGTCTGGCATGCTCACCGCGATCGGCATCACGATCGTCGGCACCGTCGCGTTCTACCTCAACCTGATCTATATGCCGACCTTCGCCGTGCGGGAACTCGGCCTGCCGCTCTCGGCCCCGTTCATGAGCACGGCCGTCGCGGGACTCGTGATGGCAGCATGCGCGCCCGCGGCCGGACTGCTGAGCGACTTGCTGTGGCGCCCGGTGTGGATATTCGCGGCAGCCTGCGCCGCCATGGCGTTACTGACCTATCCCCTCTACGCGTGGCTGATCGCCAGCCCTACCCTGGCGAACCTTCTCGTCATGCAGGCCATCGTGGCCGTGCCGATGGGTGTGATCAGCGGACTCGTGCCGGCGGTCGTTTCGCAGATCTTCCCGCCTGAAACGCGCTCCACCGGCCTGTCGATCTCCTACAACATTCCGACAACCGTCTTCGGCGGCTTCTCGCCGGTCATCGTCACCTATCTGATCGCCTCCACAGGCAACAAGGCGGCTCCTGCTCTCTATATCGTCATCGCGGCAGTCATCAGCCTGGTGGCGGCGGCCGGCTTGCGCCGGGCACGCTGACTTCGCGGCAGTTCCTCTGAAAACCAACAGATCATTTCATGGCACTCCTGACTCGCAACGTATTTGTCTCGCGCCTCCACGACATGCAGGCGCTGATGAAGGATCACCGGCTCGACGCGCTCGTCCTCATGCGCGCAGACATGGTCCAGTTCGCAACCAACTTCGCGGTGGACGTGGAGACGTGGGAACGCCCGATTGCCCTCATCGTCACGGCCAATGGCGAGATGTCCCTGCTGCTCAATGAACTGTCGACCGGTGGCATCCGGATTGCCGCCGACCAGGCCAGGCTCTGGCTCGACGAGTCGCACATCCGCTATTACGCCGAACATCCGCGAGTCAGTTCGCGACTGCCGCTGCTGCCGGAATGGAGTTGTACATTCGCTACGATGCTGGCCGATGCGGGGCTCCGCTTCGGCAGCATTGGCTGCGACGTCGCATCGCCGCTTCTCGCCGCAGCGATGCAATACCTGCCCGGTGCAACCCTGCGGCCCATGTTCCCCGCCCTCGCCGCTCTGCGCTGGCAAAAGCACCCGGAGGAAATCGCCAACATGCGGGCGCTCGCCGCGCTGGCCGACTGGGCGCAGGAGCGCTACATGGAAAATATCCGACCGGGGCGCCTCGTGCAGGAACTGGATGCCAGCATGGCCGCCCTGTTCTATGAGGAAGGGGCGAAGCGATTCCCCGGCGAGGACCTGATGATCAAGGTCTTCCTGACGCTGAGCGGACCGGCCAGCGCGGCGCCGCACGGCGATGGCGCCCAGGGTGGCGCGCGCTTCGAGAGCGGCCACGGCATTGTCAATGCGGTGATCCCGAGCCTCAACGGCAGCGTGATCGAGAGCGAGCGAACCTATTTTTGCGGCAAACCCTCCGGTGAACAGGTGCGGTATTACGCCGCGGCCCTGCGCGCAACGGAAGCCGCCGCCGACCAGGCCGTAGCAGGTCGGCCGCTGTCGGGAATCGACGCGGCGGCGCAGACAGTCCTGGAGCAGGCAGGCCTTGCCCATCATATTCGCCATCGCACCGGGCATGGCATGGGAATCCTTCACCATGAATTCCCCGCGGACATGGCCTTTAACCACCGGCCACTTCTCGAGCGGGAGGTTTTCTCGATCGAGCCCGCACTGTATGTGGATGGCCTTGGCGGATTTCGGATCGACAACACGGTCGTCGTCGCCGACGAGAAGCCGGAGATCCTGACACACTCGCCAACTGCCCTGCAGGACATCGTGCTGGCGTAGTCTGCCTAATGTTCGAATCGCTGCGCTTTGAGCCGCTGCCAAGGCAGCGACCGAACAGTCGAGAGTTCCGCGGCGGCCACCGACAGGGCCGCCGCTCTCTGGACGATTACCTCATGACGAACGGATTCCCGGTCGCAGCCCCGGTATTGATCCACACGCTTTTCGTCTGCAGATACTCCTGTATCGCGTGCGCCCCATTCTCCCGCCCCAGGCCAGAGTCCTTGTACCCCCCGAATGGTGACATGTAGCTCACCGCGCGATAGGTATTGACCCAGACAGTCCCTGCCTCCAGGCGATCAGCCATTCGGAAACTTCGCCCGATATCACTCGTCCACACCCCGGCGCCCAGCCCGAAACGGATGTCGTTGGCCAGTGAGACCGCCTCGTCCTCATCGCGAAAGCGGATCACCGACAACACCGGCCCGAATACTTCCTCCTGAGCGATACGCATGTCATTGCGGACGTCGACGAAGATCGTCGGTTCGACAAACCAGCCGCGGCCACATTCCGGACGCCGGGCCGCACCGCCGCCGAGCACCAGCCGGGCGCCGTCGCGAGTCGCCACATCGATATACGACAGCACCTTCTCGTATTGAGGCCGCGTCGTGACTGGCCCCACCTGCGTAGCCGGATCCATCGGGTCACCCATCCGCGCGGTACGCGCGAGATCTAGCAGGCGCTCGAGGAATGCGTCATGGATATCGTCCTGGAGCAGGAGGCGCGATCCGGCAATGCAAGTCTGCCCCGTCGCCGCGAAAATGCCGGAGACGGCGCCATTGACGGCGTCGTCCAGGTTAGCGTCGGAAAACACGATGTTGGGTGACTTGCCGCCCAGTTCCAGGCCGACATGCTTCAGGTCCCGTGCCGCCTGCTGGGCGATAGCCTTTCCGGTGGCATCGGCACCCGTGAAGGTCACCTTGCGCACCAGAGGATGCGAGACTAGCGCCGCGCCGGTCTCGCTGCCGAAACCCGTGACAACATTGACCACCCCCGGCGGAAAGCCGACTTCTTCGATCAGGGCCATCAGGCTGACAGTTGACGCCGAGGTGAACTCCGACGGCTTGATCACCACGGTGCACCCAGCCGCCAGCGCCGGCGCGAGTTTCCATGCCAGCAGCATCAGCGGCGAATTCCACGGCGTGATGATCGCCACGACACCAAGCGGTTCCTGGCGCGTGTAGTTGAAGTAGCCCTTCTTGTCCAGCGGGATCACGTCGCCGTGCACCTTGTCGGCCAGTCCGCCAAAGTAGTGGAACCACTTGGGGATATAGCGCAACTGCCCGAGCATCTCGGAAATCAGCTTGCCGTTGTCCCTGACCTCGATGGCCGCAAGGCGCTCGGCTTCGCGGGCGATACGGTCGCCGAGGCGGTGCAGCAGCAGCCCGCGCTCGCTCGCCGTCAACGCGGGCCATGCGCCGGCATGGAGACTGCGGTGCGCGGCGCGAACCGCCTGGTCGACGTCGTCGGCGTTGCCACGCGCGATCTCGGCCCAGGTCTCGCCGGTGAACGGGTTTTCGGTTGGGAAATACTCGCCGCCGGAAGGCGGCACCTTCTGTCCATCGATATAGTGCGAGTAGCGTGGCAGCGTCATGCGGTCTCCCGGATGCAGGTTTCGAGAATATCGGGCGCGGGTGTCCCGCGCGGCGTAGCGGCAAGCCGGCGCGCATGCAGGACTGCGTTGCTGGATTCCGGGTTCAATTCGGGCTCCTTGGCAATATGAAGACCAGGCATCAGCGACGGGCCTTCCGCGCGGCATCGAACCCGCCGAAGAAGGCGCGCGAGTTCTGCTCCAGGGTCTCGATGTGGTAGCCGCCCTCCTGCACGATCAGCGTGGGCAGGTCCAGCGCGCCAATCGCTTCGCCGAGAAGGCCAAAGCCTTCGGTCGTCACCGCGACGACCGCCTGCGGGTCTTCCTTGTAGATGTCAAAGCCCAGCGCCAGTACGAGAACGTCGGCGTCGAAGCGGCGGACCGTGCGCAGCGCCACGTCCAACTGGTCGAAGAAGACTTCCTCGCCCGAACCGTGCGTCATGGGCAGGTTGACGTTGTACCCGCTGCCATCGCCACTGCCGCGCTCTTCCTCGAAGCCGGCCACCGCCGGATAGAAATTTGTGGGGTCGCCGTGGATCGAAACGTACAGCACGTCGTCGCGGCCGTAGAAGATCTCCTGGATGCCCTGGCCGTGATGCATGTCGGTATCGAGGATCGCCACGCGGCCGAATCTCTCGCGCAGTTCCTGTGCGGCAATGGCCGCGTTATTCAGGTAACAGAGGCCGCCAGCCCCTTCGACACGGGCGTGGTGGCCGGGCGGGCGGCACAGCGCATAGGCTTCGCTGGCGCCGCCAAGCACCGCGCGGGCAGCGGCTACGGCGCTCTGTGCCGACCAGTACGCGGAGCGATACGTGTCCGGGCCCACCGGGCAGCTTCCGTCAGCGAGGAAGCGCGCGGCCTTGCCCAGCACGCCACGCAGGGGATTGTTTTCGCGCACGAAGATGTTGGACATGACTTCGTTGCCCCAGTCCTCGGGCATCTCTTTCCACTCGGCGTGAGCCTCTTCGAGGAAGCGCAGATAGTCCATTCCATGGACCGCGGCGAGCGGCCCGTGCCCTGCATCCGCGGGCTCGCGCACGTCGAAGCCAAGCTTGCGTGCCGCCTGGAGCAGCCGCACGGCACGCTCGGGCACCTCCTGCGGCTCGCGCATCTGGCCCCGCGAAAAGTAGGTGCGCGGGTGGTGCTTCAATTGATCTGGATGAAAGTAGGTCAGCATGGCTGTTGGTCGTCTCTGGTTATTTTGGAAATGAAGCAGCCTGGCAAGGCGTTTTCCCTTGGCGCGGACTGCCGGGAACAGGCAGGCTCAGGAAGTGCGCACCGCCTCGAAACCGATGGTGCGGCGCGACTTCAGCGCGCCGAGCGCCGTCACGCACACCAGGGACAGCGTCGCCAGGCCGGTGAAGAACAGCGCGAGCGGCCACCATTCGCCGCTGAAACGATGAGCAAGCCAGGTGGCGGCCAGTGGCGTCAGGCCGCCGGCGATTGCAGCGCAGACGTGATAGGACAGCGAAATGGCGGAGTAGCGCACGCGAGCGGGAAACACGTCGGCCATGAAGCCGGCGATCACCGAGTAGAACGCGGCCAGGAATACCACCGCCAGGGCGATGCCTAACGTCAGCGAAAGCCGGTCACCGGATTGCACCAGCAGGAACATGGGATACGGGGCTGCCATCGCGCCCAGGGCTGCGAGCTTCAGGAAGCGGACTTCCCCGATCTTCTCGGCGGACCATGCGGCCAAGGGCTGCACGAGAAACTGGATCACGGCGACGAGGAACAGGCTGTCCAGGATTACCGAGCGGTCGATGCCGAGGTACTGCGTCGTGTACGAGATCATGAAGGTGTTGGTGAAGTACACCCCCGCAATGCCAAGCGTGTTGGCGCCGATGCACAGGGCCACCAGCCAACGGGCGGTGCGGAAAACCTCGGCAATCGGAAGCTTGACCGTGCGCTGGCGCAGTTTCTCCCGCTCGAATTCCGGCGACTCCCCCACGCTCAGGCGGATGAAGACGCCGACCAGCAGCAGTACCGCGCTGGCGAGAAACGGTACGCGCCATCCCCACGCCATGAGATCCGCATGATCGAGCGACATCACGCCACGGAATGCCAGCAGCGACAGCAGCATTCCCGCCGGGCTTCCGAGTTGGGCGAACGAGGCAAAGAACACGCGGCGGCCCGGCGGCGCGTGCTCGCCGGCCATCAGCACCGCTCCACCCCATTCACCGCCGGCGGAGATACCCTGCACGATGCGCAACACGATCAGCAAGGCGGGGGCAAGCCAGGTTCCGGCGAGCTGGGTGGGCATCAGGCCCACGCCGACCGTGGCCACGCCCATCATGACGAGCGTCGTCATCAAGGCCTTCTTGCGGCCGATCCTGTCGCCGAGATGACCGAAGATGATGCCGCCGAGCGGGCGCGCGAAAAAGCCCACGGCAAACGTACCGAACGATGCCATCGTGCTAATAAAGGGATCGGTCGAGGGGAAGAACAGCTCGCCGAATACCAGTGCCGCGGCCGTCGCGTAGATATAGAAGTCATACCATTCGATCGCCGTGCCGATGAAGGCGGCCGCGGCGGCGCGCTTCGGCTGATGTGTGAGCGGGGGTGGGCTCTGCATTGGGTGTCTCCTCATTTGAGTGGTGGCGCGCTGCATTGGCGCTGCGTCACGGTTTTATAGCCCGCCCCTTACCATTAATCAAATTTAACGTTATTATTTTATACATAACTTGTATTTATGTAAGAGGTAAAGATGTCCCACACCCGGACCGATGTGATCCGCTATCTGAACGACCGCCTGGACTGGAATCTGTTGCGGACGTTCCTGGTCATCATGCAAGAGCGCAGCCTCAGCCGGGCCGCTGCCCGCCTCCACCTCACGCAGCCGGCCATTAGTCTCGCCCTAAAGCGGCTGGAAGAGGCGGTGGGCCATTCGCTGATCCAGCGACGCGGCCAGCAATTCAAGCCCACCCCGGCCGGGGAGGAAGTGTTTCGCACTGCCGGCGAAATCTACGGGCACCTGTCGCGGCTGGAGACGGAATTGGCCTACCGGGGCGAGGACATTACCGGCTCGGTGCGGATGCTGAGCGTCAGTCGGATGGATGCATGGGTCTACGACGAATTCCTCGCCGAATTTCACCGCAGCTATCCGCGGGTTGATATCCAGATCGAGGTCATGCGCTCGTCGGACATCGTCTTGTCATTGCTGCAAATGACCGCAACGGCCGGCCTCGCGGTGTGCCGGACACCTCAGGAGAAGCTGGAGCAGCGATGCTTCCTCCGGCAGCGCTATGCGATCTTCTGCGGCCGACATCACCCGCTCTTCGGGCGGCAGGGCCTCTCGCTGGAGGATCTACGCAGCCAGGACTTCGTGTCATTCACCACCGAGTTGCTCGGGGAAAGCCTTTCGCCGATCAGCGTATTCCGCGACCAGAATGGCTTTATGGGCGACACGATCGCCGTGTCTTCCAGCCTCGACGAGATCCGGCGGCTGATCTTTGCCGGCTACGGCATCGGCTGCCTGCCGGAGCACATCGTGCGCGACGACATCCTGTCCCAGCGATTGTGGCGACTGCCGCCGGACGACGGCGTGGCCGACATCGACATCCAGTTCCTATGGCATCGCGGGCGCAAGATGAATCCGGCCGAGCGGATGTTCCTGGAGGGCATGGAACGCACCATGCAACGGCATCCGTTGCAGGAGCGGTTGGGGCCGCGTTAGGCGGACCCAATCGGCGCTGCGCTGCTTTCAGCGCTACCGGTGCGCCGCAACCAGACAGTCCCGGAACAGCAGCGCCGCGCGCGACGGCTCCGGGGAACGGCGCAACAGCGCCACGAACCGGCACGCATAGCGAAAGCGGGCCGGCGCCACCGCCCGCATGAGCCCCTGGCTTTCGAAGCTCGCCGCATAGTGATCGGGAAGGAAGCCCAGGTAGGCGCCGGACAGGATGAGCGTCGCAATGGCTTCCTGGTCGAATCCGGTCGCCTTGCGCGACAGGCTGGCGCGATGCGCCAGTTCCATGTTCGGTGAGTTGTAGCCGAGTCCGGCAAAGCGGTGGCCACGTAACTGGCGCCATGTGAGCTTGTCGTTCGGGGTGTCGAACAGCGGGTGACCGTTCCCGCTATAAAGCAGCATGGTCTCGTCGAACAGGTCGCAACCCAGGAAGCTGCGCGCCGGGCGGTAAACGGGTGCGATGCCAACGTGGAAGCGGCCATCGATCACGCCCTGCTCCACGGCGACCAGCGACGCAACGTGCAGATTCAGTACCACGTCCGGCGCGGCTTCCGAGAACCGGGCAATGGCATCGCCCAGTCGCGCGCGCGGGTTGGTGGCGGTCTTGTCGACAAACGCCACGTTCAGCTCTCCGCCCAGGCGCCCGTGAAGGTCGTCCACGCTGCTGCGAAATGCCTCCACCGAGGCCAGCAGCCGCAGCGTCTGCTCGTAGATACCCCGCCCTTCCGCCGTGAGCGCGAAGCCGGCCCGGCCGCGTCGGCAAAGGGTGAGGCCCAGGCGCGTCTCGAGGTCCTTGATATGGCGGCTGATCGTGGAGATGCCGATATTGAGCTCTCGCTCCGCGGACGCCATGCCCCCGCATTCCACCATTGCCTTGAAAACCCGAAGCAGCCGGAGATCCATGTCGCTCATTGGCCCGAGCAGGGCGCGGCGCTTTCTGGATACTTGCATAAGTGCGCAACTGAACGTTGAAATTGGGATATTCAAAAGCCTATCGCCCACGCCAATAATGCGCAACAGACCAACCACTACTGCGCACGCAGCGTCGCCACCATGACCAACAGCCCCCTCCGTCTCGACCCCGCCTGGCTCGATGCACACTGGATGCCATTCACGGCCAACCGCAAGTTCAAGGCCGAGCCGAAGATGATCGTCGCCGCCAGCGGCGCGTACTATACGGATGCCGACGGCCGCCGGATCTTCGATGGGCTCTCGGGATTGTGGTGCACCGGACTCGGACACGCGCGCAAGGAAATCGTCGAGGCCGTCAGCGGGCAAATGGCAAGGCTCGACTATGCCCCGGCCTTCCAGTACGGCCATCCGCTCTCTTTCGAACTGGCAAACAGGCTCCGCGAGATAACGCCCGAGGGGCTCGACTACGTGTTCTTTACCGGCTCGGGATCCGAAGCCGCCGACACCTCGCTCAAGATGGCACGCGCCTATTGGCGCGCCCGCGGGCAGGCCGGAAAGACCCGCCTGATCGGCCGCGAAAAGGCGTATCACGGTGTGAACTTCGGCGGCATCTCGGTTGGCGGGCTGGCCCCGAACCGCAAGCTGTTCGGCCAGGGCGTCGAGGCCGACTTCCTGCCGCACACGCACCTCCCGGAGAACGCCTTTACGCGCGGGCAGCCGCGGCACGGTGCTGAACTGGCCGATCGCCTGCTGGACCTCATTGCGCTGCACGACGCCTCGACGATTGCCGCTGTCATCGTCGAGCCGTTCTCCGGATCGGCCGGCGTACTGGTGCCACCGGCCGGGTATCTGCAGCGCCTGCGCGACATCTGTACCGCACACGACATCCTGCTGATCTTCGACGAGGTCATCACCGGCTTTGGCCGCGTCGGAGCAACGACGGCTGCCGAGGCGTTCGGCGTCACACCGGACATCATGAACGTAGCGAAGCAGGTGACCAACGGCACCCAGCCTCTGGGCGCCGTCATCGCCAGCAAGAATATCTACGACGCTTTCATGGAAGCGGGCGGCCCCGACTACATGCTGGAGTTCCCGCATGGCTACACATACTCGGCGCACCCTGTCGCGTGCGCTGCCGCCATCGCCACGCTGGACCTCCTGCAAGACGACGATATTGCGGGCCGCGTGCGGACGCTCGCGCCGATTTTCGAGGAAGCGGTGCACAGCCTGAGGGGCAGCCCGCACATCACGGATATCCGCAACTACGGACTGGCGGCGGGCTTTTCCATTGCCCATGCGGCCGGCGAGCCTGCCCGCCGTCCTTACGAGATCGCACAGCGCTGCTGGAAGAAGGGGTTCTACATTCGCTACGGCAGCGACACCATCCAGCTCGCACCGCCTTTCATCGCCGAGCCGCGTGAAATCGACGATCTGATCAACGCACTGGGGGAGGCACTTCGGGAGATTGCGTGAGTGCCGAGGGCTCCGGGTCAGTCCCGCATTTGCAGGTGCCTCGCGTTCTTTCGGCGGCTACAAGGAATCGGGCATCGGGCGCAAGGGCATCGAGAGCTTGCGAAAACTCTCTTCGGAGGAAATGGCTGTCGCCATCGCAGCTCGCATGATGCCGAAGCGACTGGGGCCGGCGAGCGGCAATGCGTTCGCCGCAGAGTTTGTTGGACAGCGTCCAAGAACAGCTGCGGAGCGCCAACTCCCAGAAATGACGAAGCCCGCATAATCTGTTGATTATGCGGGCTTAATCTGGTCGGGGCGAGAGGATTTGAACCTCCGACCACCTGCACCCCATGCAGGTACGCTACCAGGCTGCGCTACGCCCCGAAAGACCAAGATCATAGCAGGCTCGACCCTCCTTGAAAAGATGGTCGCTGCACATTTTTACGAGTGGCGTGTCACTTCGCGAAGTTGCGCGAGCAGATTCTGCACGGCCGTCAGTTCGCTGCGCAGCGCGCCGATGTCGACGCTCAATACCGACGGCTGGGTGTCCTGCTCGGCGGCCTGTACCTCATCCTCCGCGGGCGCATGCGCGTGGTGACGTCCCTCGTCGAGCCGGTTGCGTGCGCCGTTGATCGTGAAGCCCTGCTCGTACAGCAACTCGCGGATGCGCCGGATCAGCAGCACTTCGTGGTGCTGATAGTAGCGCCGATTGCCGCGCCGCTTGACCGGCTTCAGTTGCGTGAACTCCTGCTCCCAGTAGCGCAGCACATGCGGCTTGACAGCGCAAAGCTCGCTGACCTCACCGATGGTGAAGTAGCGTTTCGCGGGAATCGGCGGCAACGCGACGCGTTCGCTGGATTTTTCCGACATGCGGTCGTTGAGAGAAGTCCGACGTGAAAGACGCACGCGTCAGGGCGTGCGTCGTGCAGGATACAGACGGGCGGGGCGGCAGGCAATCCGCCAAACCGGGTATCTGCAATCAGCCCGGTAAGGCGATACCCGCACGCTCTTCGACCAGGGCCTTGAGCTTCTGGCTGGCGTGGAAGGTCACCACGCGGCGCGCGGTAATGGGAATGATCTCGCCGGTCTTGGGATTTCGGCCCGGGCGTTGCGGCTTGTCGCGCAACTGGAAGTTGCCGAAGCCGGACAGCTTGACGCTGTCGCCCTGCTCCAGGGCTTCGCGAATCACGTCGAAGAATGCCTCGACCATGTCCTTCGATTCGCGCTTGTTCAGGCCGACCTGGTCGAACAGCATCTCGGCCAGTTCGGCCTTGGTCAGGGTCGGGATTTCGGAAAGGCGGGCTTCCGACGTGGCGTCGTCCAGCGAGGCAGCGTGCCGGTCGCCCACCTCGCCCAATGCTGCAGCGGTCATGGAAATCGCGTCTCGATCGTTCATGTGGATCGCTCTGTATGTTGCCTGATGGCGATCTGCCCGGGTGCTGTGCCCGGGCCCTCATGCGTAGCTGGATCAGCCGCGCAGCCGTGCCTGGAAGGCGGCGGCGAGCGCTTCGACCATGCAGCGGACCGCACTGTCGACTGTCTCGTCCTGGAGGGTCGACCCAGTATCTTGCAAGGTTACCCGGAACGCAAGGCTTTTCTCGTCCGCCCCGATCGACGCGGAAGCCGCCTTCGGACGGAACTCGTCGAACAGCACGAGGCCCTGGCAGAAGCGGCCGAAGCCTGCCTTGTCGAGCGCGGCGCGCATGGTGTCGAGCATGTCCTGCACGTGCACCGACTGCTTCACCACCACCGCCAGGTCGCGCACGGCGGCCGGGAATTTCGAGATCTCCGTGTACGCCGGCAGACCGACGTCGCGCAGGCTCTCCAGGTCCAGCTCGAACACGACCGGCGCCTGCACCAGCTCGTACTCCTGCAGCCAGCGCGGATGCAGTTCGCCCACCACGCCCACGTCCTTGCCGTCGAGCAGCACGCGCGCGGCGCGGCCCGGGTGCAGCGCGGGATGCGCCACCGGCTCGAAGCGCGGCACGCGCGGATGGAACAGCGCCTCGACGTCGCCCTTCACGTCGAAGAAGTCGACGTTGCGGGTCGGCACGCCCCACTGCTCCTCGAAGGCCGGGCCGTAGGCGATGCCGGCGGCCACCATCGGCTGGCGGTAGCCGGCCACGGCCAGGCCGCCGTCCTTGACGCTGCCGTCGCGATGGAACACGCCGCCCACCTCGAACATGCGCACGCGCGAAGCCTTGCGGTTCAGGTTGTAGCGGACCTTCTCGACCAGGCCGCCGATCAGCGTCGATCGCATCACGGCGAGCTGGCTGGCGATGGGGTTGAGCAGGCGGATCGGGTTGTCGTTGGCGGCGAAGTCACGCTCCCACTTCTCCTCGACGAAGGCGAAGTTGATGACCTCGTGATAGTCGCGCGCGGCCAGCGCGTGGCGAACCACGTGCGACGAGCGGCGCGGCTCGTTGGTCGGGCGCATGGCGTTCTCGGCCACCGGCGGACGCGCCGGGATGCGCTCGAAACCATAGATGCGCGCCACTTCCTCGATCAGGTCTTCCTCGATCTCAATGTCGAAGCGGTAGCTCGGCGGCGTGACTTCGAAGACCTCGCCGTCGTCGGTCGCGCCATGCGTGAACGGCAGTTGCAGGCGGCGGAACACGTCGGCGATCACGGCCGTCGACAGCTCGATGCCGAGCACGCGCTCGGCACGCGCCATGCGCAGCTTGACCGGCTTGCGCTGCGGCAGGTTGACCACGGTATCGTCGACCGGGCCGGCCTGGCCGCCGCAGATGTCGAGAATCAGGGCAGTGATGCGCTCGATGTGCTCGACGGTGGTTGCGAAGTCCACGCCGCGCTCGAAGCGGTGCGCGGCGTCGGTCGAGAAGTTGTAGCGGCGCGCGCGGCCCTGGATGGCTTCCGGCCACCAGAACGCGGCTTCCAGATAGATATGCTTCGTGTCGAGCGAAACCGCCGTGGCGTCGCCGCCCATGATGCCGGCCAGGCTCTCGATCTCGCCGCCATCGGTGGCGATCACGCCGACCTGCTCGTCGACTTCGATGGTGTTGCCGTTCAGCAGCTTCAGTTGCTCGCCCTTGCGGCCCCAGCGCACGTCCAGGCCGCGGCCATGGAACTTGTCGAGGTCGAACACGTGGGTCGGACGGCCCAGTTCGAGCATCACGTAGTTGGAGATGTCCACCAGCGCCGACACGCTGCGCTGGCCCGAGCGCTCCAGGCGCTGGACCATCCACGCCGGCGTCTGCGCGCGGGCGTTGACGCCGCGGATCACGCGGCCCGAGAAGCGGCCGCACAGGTCGGGTGCCGACACCTTGACCGGCAGCGTCTCGCCCAGCGTGACGGCCACCGGCTTCATGTCCGGCAAGTGCAGCACGGCGCCGGTCAGCGCCGACACCTCGCGCGCCACGCCGTGGATCGACAGGCAGTCGGCCTTGTTCGGCGTGAGCTTGATGACGAACACCTGGTCGTCGAGATCCAGGTACTGGCGGATATCCTGGCCGACCGGCGCGTCTTCCGGCAGCACCATCAGGCCGCCGTGATCTTCGGACAGCTTCAGTTCGCGCGCCGAGCACAGCATGCCGTAGCTGTCTACGCCGCGCAGCTTGCCGACCTTGATCTCGAAGGGCTTGCCATCGGCCTCGGCCGGCGGCAGCACGGCGCCCACCAGCGCGCACGGCACGAGGATGCCGGGCTTGACGTTGGGGGCGCCGCAGACGATCTGCAGCGTCTCGCCGGTGCCGGCGTCGACCTGGCAGACGTTGAGGCGGTCCGCGTCGGGGTGGCGCTCGGTGGACAGCACGCGCGCGACCACGATCTTGTTGAACGGCGGCGCGGCGGGACCAACCTCTTCCACCTCGAGCCCTGCCATGGTCAGGGTATGCGACAGTTGGTCGGTCGAGAGCTGTTCAGGATTGGCGAAGGTACGAAGCCAGGATTCCGAGAATTGCATGGCGCTACTGATCCGGTAAGTATTCTGTGTATGCGGTGACGATCTGCGAAGCTTGTGTCCTGCCGATCAGGCGAACTGGCGCAGGAAGCGCACATCGCCTTCGAAGAACAGGCGCAGGTCGTTGATGCCGTAGCGAAGCATGGTCAGGCGCTCCAGGCCCGAGCCGAAGGCGAAGCCGATGTAGCGCTCGGGGTCGAGGCCCATGTTGCGCAGCACGTTCGGGTGGACCTGGCCGGAGCCGGAGATTTCCAGCCACTTTCCGTTGCCGAAGGCCATGTCGATCTCGGCCGACGGTTCGGTGAACGGGAAGTACGACGGGCGGAAGCGCACCTGGATGTCGTCGCGCTCGAAGAACTTGCGCAGGAAATCCGTGTAGACGCCCTTCAGGTCGGCGAAGCTGATGTTCTCGCCGATCCACAGGCCTTCCACCTGGTTGAACATCGGCGAGTGCGTGGCGTCGCTGTCCACGCGGTACGTGCGGCCCGGGCAGATCACCTTGATCGGCGGCATCGACGCCTGGCCGGCGTACTTCTCGACGTGCATCTTCGCGTAGCGCACCTGCATCGGGCTGGTGTGCGTGCGCAGCAGCAGGAGTTTGCCCTCGCTGTCGCGGCCGTCCACGTAGAAGGTATCCTGCATCGAACGCGCCGGATGGTTGTCCGGGTTGTTCAGCGCGGTGAAGTTCATCCAGTCGGTCTCGATCTCGGGACCGTCGGCCACGTCGAAGCCGACCGAGCCGAAGATCTGCTCCACGCGCTCCCACGTGCGCATCACCGGATGCAGGCTGCCGCGCGCCGCGGCGCGGCCGGGCAGCGTCACGTCGATGGCCTCGGCGGCCAGGCGGGCATTCATCAGCGCATCGGCCAGCGCCTGGCGGCGCGCCTGCAGCGCGGCCTCGACCTGCTGCTTGACCTGGTTGATCCGGGCGCCCTCGCTCTTGCGGGTCTCCGGATCGAGCTTGCCGAGACCCTTGAGCAGTTCGGTCAGCGCGCCGGTCTTGCCGAGGAAGCGTGCCTTCTCGTTCTCCAGCGTGGCGTTGTCTTGGGCGGCGGCGAATGCGGCCTGTGCGTCGGCGACGATTTGATCCAGATCCTGGGACATGGCAGCGTTCGTGGAATAGCTTTGGGTGAGTGTTCGTTTCGGATGCCGGGTCGGCCAGCAGCCCGGCAACGTGGCATCCGAAAAGAAAAACGGGGCTCCTGTGAGAGCCCCGTTTCTGCAGACTTTTCAGTCGGCGGTCGACCTTGCGGTCGGTGCTTGCCCGGCAACCCTCACGGGTTGCCGCAGCCGGCATCAGGCAACGGTGGCTTTCACCTGGTTGACGATGGCGGCAAAGGCAGGCTTGTCGTGAATAGCCATGTCCGACAGCACCTTGCGGTCCAGTTCGATGGACGCCTTCTTCAGGCCGTTCATGAACACGCTGTAGGTCATGCCATGCTCACGCGTCGCGGCGTTGATACGCGCAATCCAGAGAGCGCGGAACACGCGCTTCTTGTTGCGGCGATCGCGGTACGCGTACTGGCCAGCACGCATGACCGCCTGCTTGGCGATACGGTAGACATTATTACGACGGCCGCGGTAACCCTTGGCAGCGTCGATGACTTTCTTGTGACGGGCCCGTGCAGTGACCCCACGTTTTACTCGAGGCATGTAATTCTCCTTTCGTGATCGTAAGGGTTATGCGTAGGGCATCATTGCGCGAACGGACTTCAGGTTCGTCTCATGGACGTCCTGGGTGCCGCGCAGGTGACGCTTGTTCTTGGTGGTCTTCTTGGTCAGGATGTGACGCTTGAAGGCCTGGCCGCGCTTGAACGAACCGTTCGGGCGCGCCGTAAAGCGCTTGGAGGCGCTTTTCTTGGTCTTCATCTTCGGCATGAAAAACTCCAGCTCTATGACATGCATGCAGGTGGACGGCTCACGCCGACGCTTGCAAGACCCGCATCCACTTGTTGTTGCATGACGCCGATCTCCGGCCTCATGCTGCTTTTCGCATGGCAGAACGCCGGGATGCGGAACATCCCGGCGGCCCCGTCACGCGGAAACCTTACTTCTTCTTCTTGGGGGCGATGACCATCACCATCTGGCGCCCTTCCATCTTCGGCATCTGCTCGACCTGACCCAGTTCCTCCAGGTCCGCCTTCAGGCGCTCGAGCACGCGGACGCCGATTTCCTGGTGCGCCATCTCACGGCCGCGGAAGCGCAGCGTGATCTTGGTCTTGTCGCCGTCTTCCAAGAAACGCCTCAGGTTACGCAGCTTGACGTTGTAGTCGCCATCATCCGTACCCGGCCGGAACTTCACTTCCTTGACCTGGATGATCTTCTGCTTCAGCTTCGCCTCGTGGGCGCGCTTGGCTTCCTCGTACTTGAACTTGCCGTAGTCCATGATGCGGGCCACGGGCGGAGTCGCGTTCGGGGCGATCTCCACCAGATCCAAGTCCTTGTCCTCAGCCATGCGCAGTGCGTCGAAGAACTTGACGATGCCGAGCTGTTCGTTATCAACCCCTACCAGGCGCAGTTCGGGCGCGCTGATCTCGCGGTTGATGCGATGACCTTTGTCTGTAGCGATCTTGCTTACCTCAAGAAGACGAAAAAAACAAAGCCGTGCTTGCTACCCTCAGGCTTTCTGGGCGACGTCCTGTTCCAGACGCTCCATAAACGCGGAGACGGGCATCACACCCAGATCCACGTTGCCACGGGCACGCACGGCCACTTGGTTGGCATCCCGCTCCTTGTCGCCCACCACCAGCAGGTAGGGGATCTTCTGAAGGGAATGCTCGCGGATTTTATACGTAATCTTCTCGTTGCGCAAATCCGCCTTAGCCCTAAACCCTTGTTTTTGCAAGCGCTGGACGACTTCCGCCGCGTATTCGGCCTGCGATTCCGCAATGTTCATGACCACGACCTGCTCCGGCGCAAGCCACGCGGGCAGTGCGCCGGCGTGGTTCTCCAGCAGGATGCCCAGGAAGCGCTCGAAGGACCCCAGGATGGCGCGGTGGAGCATCACCGGGCGCTTGCGCGAGTTGTCCTCGGCGACGAATTCGGCATCCAGGCGCTCCGGCAGCACGAGGTCGAGCTGCAGCGTGCCGCACTGCCATGAGCGGCCGATCGCGTCCTTGATGTGATACTCGACCTTCGGGCCGTAGAAGGCGCCCTCGCCCGGGAGTTCTTCCCACGTCACACCGCAGGCGCGCAGTGCCAGGCGCAGGCCGTCTTCGGCGCGATCCCAGACGTCGTCCGAGCCGGCACGCTGATCCGGGCGCAGCGACAGCTTGACCGCCACATCCTTGAAGCCGAAATCGTCGTAGACGGAGAACGCCAGTTCGTTGAAGGCCTTGGCCTCGGCGACGATCTGTTCTTCCGTGCAGAAGATGTGTGCATCGTCCTGCACGAAGCCGCGCACGCGCATCAGGCCGTGCAGCGCGCCCGAGGGCTCGTTACGGTGGCAGGCGCCGAACTCGGCGAGGCGCAGCGGCAGGTCACGGTAGGAGCGCAGGCCGTGGTTGAATATCTGCACGTGACCCGGGCAGTTCATCGGCTTGATCGCGTAGTCGCGCTTCTCCGACTCCGTGACGAACATGTTCTCCTTGTAGTTCTGCCAGTGGCCGGACTTTTCCCAGAGCGTACGGTCCATCACCTGCGGCGTGCGCACTTCGTCATAGCCGGCGTCGCTCAGGCGGCCACGCATGTACTGCTCGACGGCCTGCCACACCTGCCAGCCCTTCGGATGCCAGAACACCATGCCGGGCGCCTCTTCCTGCAGATGGAACAGGTCGAGCGTCTTGCCGAGCTTGCGGTGGTCGCGCTTCTCGGCCTCTTCCAGCATGTGCAGGTACGCTTCCTGGTCTTCCTTCTTCGCCCACGCCGTGCCGTAGATGCGCTGGAGCATCTCGTTGTTGGAGTCCCCGCGCCAGTAGGCGCCGGCCACCTTCATCAGCTTGAAGACCTTGAGCTTGCCCGTGGACGGCACGTGGGGGCCACGGCACAGGTCGACGAAATTGCCTTCGCGGTAGAGGCCGATGTCCTGGTCGGCCGGGATCGACGCGATGATCTCGGCCTTGTACTTCTCGCCCATCGACTCGAACAGCGCGACGGCTTCGTCACGATTCCACACCTCGCGCGTGACCTTCTCGTCCTTGCGGGCGAGTTCCGTCATCTTCTTCTCGATGGCGACGAGGTCTTCCGGCGTGAAGGGACGCTTGTAGGCGAAGTCGTAGTAGAAGCCGTTCTCGATGACCGGGCCGATGGTGACCTGCGCCTCCGGATACAGTTCCTTGACCGCATAGGCCAGCAAGTGGGCCGTGGAGTGGCGGATCACGTCGACGCCGTCGGCGTCCTTGTCCGTCACGATGGCCAGCGCGGCATCCTGCTCGATGCGGTAGCTGGTATCCACCATGCGACCGTCCACCTTGCCGGCCAGCGCGGCCTTGGCCAGGCCCGAGCCAATGCTCTGCGCCACTTCGGCAACCGTTACCGGGCCAGGAAACTCACGTCGGGAGCCATCCGGCAGCGTGATTGCGATCATCTTGCACCTACCTGTTTGTGGGGACCACACCGGCCAGCCCCGCGTCGGGCGGCAGGCGAAAAAAAACGCGGCCGAGGCCGCGTTTCTCTGTTCAAACCCGATCACTCGGGACGAAGGCGCACCTCGACTACTGTCGCTTGGAAGCGGTAGTAGTTCGCGGTGTCATGATCATTTCTGACTTGCCTTCTAAATTGGGACTGCGTTGGGTACTGCAATTCGTTGGTAGGCTCGATTGGACTCGAACCAACGACCCCCGCCATGTCAAGGCGGTGCTCTAACCAGCTGAGCTACGAGCCTAGCGAAGCCGCAAGTATAGCATCACTTTCTTTTTGCCTGCAATACTCCCTGCACATCTTCGATCAATGCCAGCGCCCGCTGCAATTGCGTGGCCTCCGCCACCTCGGCCGTGAACTGCATGCGCGCCACGCCCTTGCTCGACAGCGTCTTCACGCCGGTCACGTTGATCTTCTCGCGCGACAGCACTTCGGAGATGTCGCGCAGCAGGCCCTGGCGGTCGACCGCCTCGACGTGGATGTCGACCGGATAGACCGCATCGCTCTTCTTGCCCCATTCGGTCTGGATCACCCGTTCCGGCGCCCGCGCCGACAGTTGCGAGAAGGTCTGGCAGTCGCGCCGGTGGATCGACACGCCGCGCCCGCGTGTGACGAAACCGACGATCTCGTCCGGCGGCGCCGGCTTGCAGCAGCGCGACATCTGCGTCATCAGCGAATCCACGCCCACCACCAGCACGCCGCTCTTCGCCCCGTGCGCCACGCTGGAGGCCTTGCTCTTGCGCGTGACGGCCTCCTCCTCGTTGAAGGCCGGCTTCACTTCCCCTTCCGGGTGGCGCAGCGCGTGCTCCACGTGGCGCAGGCTGAACTCGTCCTTGGCGACGGCAGCGAACAGGTCCTCCGGCGTCTTGAAGCCCAGGCGCGTGGCCAGGTCCTCGTGCTTGGTCGCCGTCTTGCCCTCGCGCTGCAGCGTCTTCTCGATCAGCGCCCGGCCCTGCGCGATAGTCTCCTGCGAGTCCAGCGCATTGAACCACGCGCGCACCTTGGCACGGGCGCGCGGGCTGGCGAGGTAGCCCAGGTCGATGTTGAGCCAGTCGCGTGACGGCCCGCCCTGCTTGACCGCAATGATCTCCACGGTCTGCCCGTTCTTCAGCGGCGTGTTCAGCGGCACCATGGTGCCGTCCACGCGCGCGCCGCGGCAGCGGTGGCCGAGGTCGGTATGCAGGTAGTACGCGAAGTCCAGCGGCGTGCCGCCCTGCGGCAGCGCCATCACGCGCGCCTGCGGCGTCAGCACGTAGATGTGATCGTCGATGGCCGCGTGCTTGAGCTGCTCCCACGGCGAGTCCTCGTGCGCGACGGAGTGGTCGGCGTCGTCCTTCCACGCCAGCAACTGGCGCAGCCAGGCGATCTTCTCGTCGTAGGCATCGCCGGCGGCGAACTGGCCGGCGTAGCCCTTGCTGCCCGCTTCCTTGTAGCGCCAGTGCGCCGCCACGCCGTACTCGGCGAAGTGGTGCATCTCCTGCGTGCGGATCTGGACCTCGAAG